>Ga0207148_1031_pt1 | contig 37147 bp, 34 predicted proteins | sample Alteio_BWMinHeat_34_FD_153558 | JGI IMG/M metagenome (GOLD analysis project Ga0207148, IMG submission 153558) | Enriched cells from forest soil in Barre Woods Harvard Forest LTER site, Petersham, Massachusetts, United States -... | ecosystem: Environmental > Terrestrial > Soil > Temperate forest >... | reverse complement strand
AATTTGATGGGTGAATGATGAACTTGCCATGACATGTCGGCGACTTAGACGATTTGGAGGCTCCACACGCCGCTTGGCGACGATTCTCGCCTTCAACTTGGCTTCCGCGCGTAAGCTTGGCGGAGATCGCGAGAACCCTCTCGGTCGCAATTAAAGACTCCAAAATCCGCACCCGGTCCGGTCGAAGGTGCTGGTCTTCTCTGCCCGTTCACCACGTGTAGCGCAACCGCGCGGTTCCGGCATAGGACTGTGAGCCGGCCCCAAGCTCGCCGTCAAGCTTGGCGAGGAACGACCAACCGTTTCGCCACCGCCACTCCAACCCGCCGGTCAGCAAGAACAGATTGGCGGGTGGGATTGCGCCGTTGACGACAAAGCTCGCGGCCGGCAGGCCGAGGAATGTTGCGTTGAGTTGGGGATTGTCCTGCCAGTCGTGCGCCCAGCCGAGGCGGCCGATCAGATGGATGCGCGCGCCGCCTGCAAGGGCAAGGGCGCTATCCGCCCAGCTTCCGACCTCGCCCCGGACCCCCGCCGCGGTTCGCGCACCATAAGCAAGAGCGAACGCAGACGCGCCCAAGGCCGCACTCTCGCTGTAGGCCGGCGCGAAGAAACTTTGCGCCTGCAGCGAGGCATAGGGCGTTAGCCCGAATGGCATCGACGAGATGCGGTAGCCGACTTCCAGACGTCCGCCGAAACTTTGCCCGTTGAAGTCCGCATTGAGCTGGTCAGTAGCCCCCACCGTTACGACGCGGCTGGTTGAAGCCCAGTGAAAACCGTAGGCGAGGGCACCCGAGAGATATGCTGGGCCGAGCTGCCGCGCCCCATAAATGCCGGCCTGGAAGACGTCGCTATGGCCGCCGCCCAGCCCCTGGGACAGGCTCCAAGAGGTACCCCCACCCGCGAGGGCGAAACCGACCGTCGTATCGGGCGCAACGCGATCGTCCAGGCCGGCGGCAAAGCCCGAGGTGCGGGCGTTGAGGTCGTGGCTGCCGAGGCCCCCCGGATCGCCATTCGTGCCGTTGGTGCTGCCATAGGCGGCGCCCCACACGCTTATTTGCGGCGCGGGGGCGGCCAATGCCTTCGGCGCCTTCAGGAGCATGGGGCCAGCCCGCCGCGCCACGGTGGCCGGCTCACGGTCACCGCGATTGGCTCCGAACGGATCGACCAGCAAGGCAAGGAATTCGCTGGTGATCTGAAAAGCGCCTTGCTGGCCTCCGGTTGCAGCCTCGCCGGAAAGCTCGGTTAGCGCGCTCTGGAGGGGTTGCGGCGGCAAATTGAAAAGGTTCTGGAACGGGAGGGGCAACGTGCCGGTATTGGCGGCCTCGATGGCGCTGGCGACATTTACCACATTCGTAGGTGCGCTGGACGGCAGCTGCAACGCCGCCGGCACCAGCACCAGAAAGGCGTCATTGCCATCATAGCTGATAATGGGTTGGGTGGCCCCGAAGGAGCCTGTAACCGCAAGACTCGAGAAGGTGCCTGTCACCCCCCCGGAGGCAGTGACCACGGCATATTTGTGCCCGACCGTATAGGCGCCGCCGGTCCCGTCCGCCACCAGCGTGCCGCCAAGTGAGGCCGCGCCACTGACAGCGGTCAGGCTCGCGGTCGCCGGCGAAACCTGCACCATGTATCTGGCGGCACTCGCCAAGACCAAGTTGCCGATGACCCGCAGCGTGCCGATGCTGTTGGGCGGGCCTGGTGCCAGCGTGGCGCCGTCGTTGATGGTCGTGTTGGACAATGTCCCGGTACCGCCGAGTGTGGCGCCCGGGTCGACCGTGATCCCGCTTGCGGCCGAGAGATCACCGTTGACCACTAGTGTCCCGCTTTGCACCGTCCAAGGATCGGACTGTGCGAAAGCTCCCGTCACGGTCCAGGTCGAGCTGCCGACTTTGTTGAATGTCGAAAAGCCTTGGTATTGCTGGGTTGCCCCTATCAAGCCGAGATCGAAGGTCCCACTTCCAACCCCTCCGAGTTGAAACGTATCGGAGCCAGCACCAACGACTTTGCCAGCGATGACCGAACCGGGCCCAAGCGTCAGCGTGTTCAATCCGCCAGCGAAATTGATGGCGGTACCACCACTCCCGCTAATGGTTCCGGTATTGAAGACGTTGGAATTGCCGCCAAAACTGATGCCGGTGGAACCCGATATGGTCCCGGCATTGGTGACGGTACCGCTGGCCGCGCTGATGCCGAAGCTGCTTCCCGACAGCGTGCCGGAATTCGATATGTCGGCAACGGTATTGGCAGACACCGCGAACGCGCCGCCGGAAATGAGCCCGGAATTGGTTAGGGAGGTCGTGCCGGTAGTGTTGATGCCACGGCCTCCAGCTGCGGCCAGGATTGTCCCGGAATTGGTTACTGTGGCAGTGGTGGCGAAGATTCCGAACGTTCCCCCCGAAATGGTGCCGGAATTGTCCACGGTCGCGGCATTCGCACTGATGCCGAATATGCTCCCGGATATGGTCCCCAAATTATTGGTGACGTTGGATGCGCTGGCGCTGATGCTGATGCCACCTGATATGGTCCCGAAGTTGATGATGTTGGCGGCGTTGGTGGCATTGATGCCGAACACGCCGCCGGAAATGATGCCGAAATTGGTGACGTTGGCGGTGTCGTTGGCGTTGATGCCGAATAAGCTACCCGAGATCGTTCCGGTAACGGTGTTCGTCACCGTAAGCGTGGCACTATCAAAGATGCCGTTGGCGCCGCCCGAGAGGAATATCGCGTTGGTGCAGGTTTGGTTGGTGCCCGTCGTGGTACATGGCGCAGCGCGCGCCGCGTCGCCAACCGCTGTTATCGCCAGCACGCCCGCGCCCGCCAGAGCGGGCAAAAAAGGAACGCGGCGCCGCGCGAACGGCCAGATGGCAAAGGTATTCACGCTACTCACGCTGGCCCGCCGTGCTCCGCCCCTATTGACCAAGTACCGTTCTCGGCGCAAGCGTGGCGCCAACATGGCTCTATTAGCCGATTTGGAAGTTCGCTTTAGGGCAGGAAGGGTGCGCAGGCGTCTTTCCCAATTTGGCGTGATATTTTCGCCACATGCGGCAACACATGCATACCGGTAGAGCCTCGACCAAACCACTCGCCGACACGCGTTCGCCCGAAAGACTGCAACCCGATACCTGTCGCTTCCTTCGCCGGTTCAGTCCGCCGGTGGTATGTTCGGAGCATCCGGATGCATGCAGATATTGTTCCCCGCGTGGAGACCCCGATCCATGGCCCTGGTGCTGGAACCAAATGACAACGGCTTGCCGGACGACCACCATGTCATGCAGGGTGGGTGGCGAATTGGTCGAATCTACAAGCGGAAAGATGCGCTGCGGCCAGAGACTCAATGGCTCTGGTTCATCAGCGGCGTATCCCGCGGTCCCGACGGGTTGCGTTTGACAGGCATGAGCGCGACGCTCGATGAGGCCCTGCGCGCGCTGAAGGAAAGCTGGGACAATTTGCTGGTGTGGGCACAACTGACCGCAAGCGAAACGGACGCCGGCAAGGTTCACTCGCCTCGCGTGTTGTCCGTCGTAATATCCAAGTCAGACCCGTAGCGGCGATCCTTGTCGATATTGTTCTGCTTCCCGCCCGCCTTCTGCCGCGCCGGCGGTGACGCTCACCGCGCTGTCGCGATCGGAGGAAGGCCACAGGCCAGCGTATGAGCGAAGCGACTAGCTCGCCGTTCGCAACGCTGTGTCTGACACAGCTGGTATCGGGCCGGTTGTGTCGCTGGCGTCCGCCTCGACAGGGCGTTTGCCGCGGCGCTCGTAGAACTTGACGACGCGGCGCGCGGTCGCGGAGCTCAGCTTTTCGAACGATTTGAATGCCGCTTCCATATCCTGCTGCGATAGACACCGGCCGGCAGCATGCATCATCAGGGTGGCCTTGGCGGTGGTCCAGGAGCAGCCCGCCGCGCGCACCAGAATGAGGATCATGTCGGTCCCCTTATCGATGAGCGCGCGCTCCACAAGATCGATCGGAAATGGCCCGAGCAGCGACAGCGCCGCGGCGGTCTTTTCGAACTGCTGCGAGGTTGCCGGACGATGGACGTGAGTTTCCGAGAGCTCGTGCGCCCGAAACAGGTGGCGAGCGTCACGCGAGGCGCCGGCGTAGTGACGCGAGGCCTCCCGCACCTCGTGCTGCATCGAGACTGCGACATCGGCGACCGTATCCCTGATGACGGGCGCGGCCTGCGGGTTGATGGCTTCGAGTTTTTCCCGCACATTGGCGGAGGCGGTTTCAAGCAGCTTGAGGAAACATTGACGCGGGATGTCGGTGCGCTGGCCGATCGTGCAAGCGAGATTGCTGTCGTTGCGGGCGTATTTCACCAGCTTGTCGTAGCCCGCCAACGAGAAGCGGGCGCCCTGATTGCGGGCCGTGCGCCGCACGACGCGACGATCGCCGCGCGCGATCAACACATCGGTGACGGCCTCAGTTAGCTTGAGGCGGTGCGCGATGGCGTAGAGGTGGTCCTGACTCTTGGTCGAGGCGTTCTCGATCAGGTCGGAGTCGGTAAGCCGGGGCGAGGATGCCAGCACCGGGGCCGCCACGACGATGGCGTCATCGAACGCCAGCCGGCGAACGAGTTTGGGTGGCGCATTGTCCAATTTCGCCATCGTTCGCGACAACTGCGCCCGCGCCTTGGTTTCGATCTCGGCCGCAAGACGCGTAAGCACGTCGTCGAAGACGGCGATTTCGGAGCCCGAATGGCGGCGCGAGCCGGCGACGAAGAGGTCGGTGACGCGTTGCAGCACTTTCAAGCGATGCTGGACGCTGCCGCAGGTGACGCTCGCTTCAAGCTCGTCCAAAAGACAATCGTGTTCCGACATAGCGTTCTTGCACTCAAGCCTTGAGGTAGGTGGCCGCCCCGCCGCGAGGGACGCATGGCAAGCTACACGCGCGGCGTGAAAGAAGGCACTCCAATACCGAAAAAAGATTTATTAGAATTGTCGTTTTCAAGGGGTTTGACGCACGTCCGCCCCGCTCGGACCGAACGGCGTTTACAAAGCGCGAAAGAAAAGCGATAGGTCAAGCGCCGGGTAAACCCTGTGAAGACGGTTGCCGCCTAAAGACCATCGTATTTCTGCCACATACCATTTGGTAACCTTCGTTGGCCTGGTGGCTCCAACATCGGGGGCGAGCTATGGTTGCGTCGCGTGAACAGAGCATCTGGGATTTACCGTTGGATCACCCAATCGAAATCGAGCGTGGCGATCGGCGGCTGACGACATTGGGTGACGTGGGCACGTTCATCCTCGACCTACCTGAGGCGCTGCAACAGCAGCATTCGTGGCAAGCTGCTACCGAGACCGTGCTCGAGGCAGCAAAGTCCGGCGATACAGCGCCGGTAACATTCGCGGTTCACATGGCGCTGATGCTCTCGGGCCAGAACGCGCGCTCTGTCTGGGAGTGACGGGCGGACTCTCGCCGAAGGCGGTCAGAACCCTTACCTGCGGCGGCCGCGCCGAAAGCGGACTCAGGTTGTTGACCCTCGTTGCCAGAACCTGGCCAAGGCCAGAGTGCTGCTTTGCCAGACTTGAATGACAGCGTGGCCGCGCGGCTTTCGGATGCCCGTTTTGAGCCGTGCTGCCGTAGGTGCCCCGCACGGGCAGGGGGCGACTTGGAAGTGCGCGGCGCGCGCCGCGTTGGATGTCTTCGAGCGAGGGTGCCACTGTGCCAACCTTTCGTCGTTGTGCGATGCACAAAAGCCGCCTAATGTGGTATGCTCCCGACTCAAAAGGATAGTCGAAAAATGAGTGCCGAAGCCAAGGCTGTTGTAAAATACGGTGTCTCCCTGATCGCTCCCTCAATTTCGTTCCTTCATCAAATCAGGCCCGCGGCAATGATAGCCTTAGGGTTAATTCTCTGTGTGGCCTGGACCGGCCTCCTAGGATATGGCCTTTTTGAGCTTGGTAAGCTGGCATTTTAAGGCAATGCGTCTCAGGTAACCTGTTACGATAATGCAGATCGCTAAACGATAGACGGGACTTGACGAGGCAAGCCCTGCTGGCGGGTTGTTGACCTGGGTCCATTGTTGCGAGATCGACCGTTTCCCGATTTTGCCGAATTTCGGTGTCTTGGCGCACCTCCCCTCACCAGTGAGCAAGCGAATTGATGGCAATGACTGCAGCATCGTCACCATCTCAGCTGGCCTTGGCCCTCAGCCTCTTGGCGGTCATAACCGCCGCCTGTTCTCCGAATGACCAGACCAAGGACCAGCGTTTGGCGCGAGCCAACGATTATTTTTTGGCTGAGCAATATGAGAAGGCGGAAGCCGAATATCGCGATGTGTTCCATGCTACCGAGGCCGACCCGATGGTGATGGGTCGCTTGGGTATCATCTACTTTGAAGAGGGCCAACTTCGAAAGGCCTTTCCGCTTCTGAAAAAGGCCACGGAACTGCAACCGGACAAATTGGAAGTGCAGCAACAGCTTGGGCTGGCCTATCTATCGGGCCGAGCTTACAAGGAAGCGCGCGAAACAGCGCTACAAATACTCGAAAGACGGCCCGGAGACCAAGACGCATTGCTGCTGCTGGTCAGCACGGCTGTTGCTCCGAAGGACATCGAGGAGACCGTAAGGCTCATCGGGCGCCTTCGAGAGAAAGATTCCGATCGCCCGGCATATCGTCTTGCCTTGGGCCAAATCGCCTTGCAGCAAGACGATCTGGCAGGGGCCGAAATTGAATTCGATGCCGCTCAGGCGTTCGACCCTAACTCGGTCGCCATTCATTTTGCATGGGGCAACCTCTATTGGGCCCGCGGTGATATCAAGAAAGCGGATCGGGAATTGAAAACGGCGTCAGATCTCTCGCCGTTGCATTCTCTTCGGCGGCTGCGCTATGTGGATTTTAAACTGCAGACTGGAGCCGTCTCTGAGGCGAAAGCCATCCTCGAGGAGATTGCTGCAAAGGCTCCCGACTATCTCCATCCGCGCGTTTACCTGATGAAACTTGCCTGCCGGGAACGCCGCGACGAGGAATGTGTAGCGCGTATTCAAAGCGTTCTGACGCAGGACACGGCGAATTATGATGCGAATTTAGCGCGTGGCGAGCTGGATCTCGCAAGAAATGAACCGGCCAAGGCGCTGCAGGAGTTCGAGCAATTAAGCAAAAGCTACCCTCGCAGCGCCCAGGTCCAATATCTGCTTGCGGGTGCATATTTACAGAATTCGCAAGATGCCAGGGCAGTTCGGGACGCGGTAAACAGTCTCGTCCTAGCTGTCAGCCTCGATCCGCACTTCGACGACGCGATTTTGAAGCTCGCCGAGCTCAAGATCAGAAGCGGCCAGTACGCTGCCGCCATCGATTCCTTGGCAAGAGTGATCAAAGAACGGCCTCAGCTTCGGCCGGCATACCTGCTGCTGGCCTCGGCCTATCTGGCTCAGCAGAAACAGGACGAGGTCCTGGCGGTCTACCGGGAGATGCAAGAACTGTTCCCCCACGATCCGCAGCCGCCTTTCCTCATTGGAATGAATCAACTTGGGAAAGGACAGCAGTCCGCCGCCCGCGAGGCCTTCAAGCGATCGCTCGAGGTCTCTCCGGATTACCTCCCAGCCGCAGAAAAGCTTGTCGACTTGGACATAACCGACAAGCAGTACGCCTCGGCCTTGGACCGGATGCGGAAGCAGATAGATCGGAACCCGAAAGTCGCGCAGCTATGGGCGATAAGAGGCAAGATATACTTGGCGCAACAAAACTTCACCGCTGCAGAGACGGATTTGTCGAGGGCCATTGAATTAGATTCAACGCTGCAGGGCGCGTACATACTGCTCGCGGGGCTTTATGTCGCCTCGAACCGGCAGGAGCAGGCCATCGAGCGACTCACGACGTTTACGGACAAAAACAAGGATGTGCCCGCTTTGATGCAGCTCGCGACGATCCATGAACAATTGAAGCACTACGAATTGGCCAGCCGCGTCTATGAAAGGCTCCTCGCGGTCAATCAAAAATTTGTCCCGGCCCTCAACAATCTGGCCTATCTGTATTCCGAGCGCCTGGGGCGTCCCGATGCAGCCTACGAGCTGGCAAAGCGGGCGAGGCTTGTCCTTCCCGAAGAGCCCCACATCGCCGACACGCTAGGCTGGATTCTGGTCAAGAAGGGCCAGTACCGCGAGGCGCTTCGATTGCTGCAAGAAAGCGCGAGCAAGCTGCCAGACGAGCCCGAACTGCAGTACCACTTAGGAACAGCGCTTTACATGCTGGGTGAGGAAGGGCCTGCCGGTATCGCGCTTCAAATGGCAGCTGAGGCAGCCAAGGATTTTCCCGGCAAGGACCAAGCCCGCCGGCGACTTTCGTTGCTCGCTATCGACGTCAACGCAGCAAGTCCGGCCGCTCGTTCCAAACTGGAAGTCCAACTGCGCGAAATGCCCGACGATCCCGTGGCGCTGGTTCGCCTTGCGGAGCTTCAAAAGCGTGACGGAGCTGTCGACCAAGCTGTCAATACCTTTGAGAAAGTGGTCGATGATTATCCACAGCTCGCGGCCGCCAGTCGAGAGCTCGCGCTCCTTTACGGCCAGCGTTCGCCCAATGATCGGAAAGCCCATGACGTGCTAACAAACGCGCTTCAAGCTTATCCGGACGATCCGGAACTCACGAAGACATTGGGGATTCTCAGCTATCGCCGCGGAACCTATCCACAATCCATCGACCTGCTACGTAAGGCGTCTGCGAAATTGGAGGGCGATTCAGTCCTTCTGTATTATCTCGGCATGGCGCATTACCGCCTTAAGCAATATGCGGAAACTAAGATCGCGTTGCAGCGTGCCTTGAGCTTCAATCTCTCAGGCAAACTTGCAGACGAGGCAAGCCGCACACTGGCGGATTGCTGCCAGGAATCGAAGTGACATTCACATCGGCTGGGGGGATTTCCGACGACCCCGCCACCAGACAAGAAGACCGCCGACGGCCAACATCAGACCCGGCAGCCCGGCTCCTGCGACGGGGCCAGGAGCTCCGTGCACTGCGGGGGTCACAGTGAAGTTAATCGGGTTCACACCACAACAATATCCAAATGGGTCTTTGAACAATTCAGCAATACCGTAGTGGGACCCCGTCCAGCCTATGCCCCATGCGTCATGATTTGCAGTGGTAAAGGAGATTCCCGAAAAATCGACGTAGTGGGATCCGGGGACGTAAAGTAAATTATCAGCACCCGCATAAGCGTAGGTTACACCCGTAATCGCGAAGCCATTTGCGACGCCGGTCACACCGGTCACGGTGTACGGGGAACCGGTGCTGCTGGTGATGAATTCCCCACTACCAGAGACCGCGTTCTTTCCGGAGCCACCGGAGTACGAAAAATCGAATACAAGCGCCTGCGCCGACGCTGCCAAGCCGCACGAAAGCGGCAAAGCCGCAGCTAGCGCCAAAACACATGTTCTGAGACAGGCCATTATCACCTTGCTCATGGCTGGTTACGATTTTGTGTTACTATCTGTTTAATAGCTTGGCTTGTCAAGCCTCTGCTTTTAATTGGTTAATAAGGCTAACTACAATCAAAAGATGTAAATTATCCAGCAAATTGAAGGGATCGGTGTTGTCGGTGCCGGATCATGTGGATACCGCCGTTTGGACTCTCGACAATTAATGGATTGCTATTTAGCCTCTAAACACAAGGGGCGACCACTCTAAACACAAGGGCGACTACTCTAAACACAAAGGCGACCAGATGAAAAATGCGATTCGGTTCTCAATCGCCGCCGCTCTGGCCTCTTTGCTGGCGCTCCTTGTATTACCGGCATTCACAATATCGACCCTAGCTTTTGTGCCCGTTGGCGCGCCTGGCCCTATCGCTGGGGCTGGACTTCCCTTCTTTGCAGTCGGCTTTGGTGTCTTCTGGCTGGTCAAGCGTCGTCGGAAGGCGGACTGACATTTGCTTACTCTAGGACTCGCTGGGAACCTGCCCCAGCCCATCCCACCGCAAACATGTCGGACCTTCCAACCGGCTCCGATCGGCACATGCAGTCGGCATCGTGATGCTTGCCCAATTCATCGCAAGCGGCACTGACGTAGATAACATACGCACAATCTTTGATTGCGTCCTGGAGCGCTGCTTTAGGGGGCAAGCTCGCCCCATGGCAGTCGATCGGCATCGCAAGACGAATTCGCCCCAACCGCAATAACGGGCGTGATGTCACGTATCAATCCCAGTTCACGTAGAAATCTTGAGGAGAGATAGTGGACCACTGTCCAAAATACTGGCTGTTGCGTGTAGATTTCACCGCGAAAAACGACGAATTGGCGATCCGTATCGCCACTAAGCGATCGAATGAGATCCCGATTCGATCCGTCGGGGGTAAGACTCGCAACGAGCAGGTGGCATGAGTCGGTGGTGGCGTGGATAATCGGTACGTAGTTCACCAACTCGTCGGTCACAACGACATCAAAGCCGTTGCGCTCAAAGAATTCCACAAGTTCTCCCTTTAGATCGTCTGGGTTGTAGGGGGGGATCGCGATCTTCCAGGCGAGGGTCAGCGGGACCAAAATTGCAATAGACCACCTAAGCGCGCGAGAAAAGTTCACGCCTTACTCCCAGCACACAGAAGCCGATTGTTAGGCTGAGTATGGCCGTATTCGCGACCGCGTCGCCCCAGTGATTATGAATCTCATCATACTGTACGTGGTTCAACCCCATAAGACTTATTCGGGTAACGTTTATGGCGACCACCGAGATGCAAGCCAAAAGACACCACAAGACGTCATAAGCAGACCTTTTGTGGCCTACGAATTGGCTTATGGTAATCCAAGACAGGAATGCGAGAGATACGTTCGCAAGTGAAGAACAATCAGGCAAGATTACAAGAAGTCCGGAGCCGTCCGCAAATTCAACCAGGTTTCCCGTCTGATGGGTACCCAGCAGCCAACCAACGAGTGACGCATCGAACTCCAAAATCGGGTTGGCAAAAAACTGAAACAGCATATGGCTCCAGAGCAGGGGTACGGTGGTAGCGAGCAAGATGACGGCACCTCGTCGTAACGAGGGATCATTCGTCGAGGCAAGGATATACAAGCAGACTGCGGCCACGGCGAGCCAGCTCAGGGGCCCGATCGGAAGAACGACAAGAACGAGAAATCCGGCTCCCACGGCCAGATCCGCCGAACGCACGGCCCCCGTGCGGCTGCGAAGAATGACTGACGTCCCCGCGATACAGGAAAGCCAAACAATGACGCTAAGTTCAAACGTGCTGGAAAGCGCCTCTGCCCACCCAAGTCGATTGACTGATCTGATAATCTGTGAACCCAGCCCATTCACGCAACCAAGGATGAGGAGCCCTGCGAAGAATTCTGCACGGGAGACCTGGCCCGTCATCGGCAGTACGGCAGCGCGAGCCGGCGAATGGGCGAAACAACTGATCAGCATTTTTACCATGATTTGCCGGCGGACTCTGGACCAGCGCGGACGATAGCAGACGGTTGCGGGGCCGGGAAGTCAGGGTCAGCTTGTCCAGCTCCAGGGTTCCTGGCCTGTGATGCGTAACGCTAACTTTCGACACTTACTCTGGCGATGGCTACTGGGCTTGTCAGAAAGGCCCAAGAAAGCTATTCTGGTAAACGGGGTCGAACCGGGTTTAGCCATGCTGCAAGATCGCCGACCCTCCGGGTTTGCCGCTTCTAGCGATGCGTTACCTTTGACGGTCGCTGGATTTGGCGCTTGCATGATTGCTGGCTATCCTTATCAAAATGGAGGGCTCTTCGAAGTTGCTTGTAACTTTGTCGAAAAAAAGCTGTCACGTTCCGTTCAATCACATATTGTCACTCTCGCAGGCTTTCCCGCTCCTCGTGCCGCCAATCATCTCAAGCAGAAGGTGTTTAAGTTCGAACCAGATTACGTTGTCATCCAATTTGGGGCTACTGACGCACAGTGCCCAATTCGTGCGAAAAACCGTGTGATCGGTTGCAGGTCAAAACCTGGTGTGGGAAAGGCCGTGTATCACGCGCCCACCAGATTCACCATGGCACGTTGGGAGATCGTCTCCCTAATGGGCTTCCTCCGAAAAGCAGATGCGATAACTCCCTTATGCTCGTATATCGAGGCAATCGGGCGTATGGTTGATGAGTGCGTATCCGCGGGAATCACGCCCGTCATACTATCTCCATTTGTCTTCGGTTCACGATACTCGACCGGAAATGCAATTCTTTACACGAATGCATTGCATGAACTACATTCCAGAGTTCGAGGCATGATCTTTGTCGATTGCATCCAGCTATTGTCGATGCTTCCTAAGTCAATGATCTTGCTGAGTGATGGGTTCCATCTTTCTAGTGTAGCTCATAATCTAATCGGCGAAGCAATAGGGAAAGCCATTGTTGCGGACGCTGTTCGTGTAGATCCTCAAACATCGACTCAAGATCGTGCAAGCCAGGAGCGAGCCGATGCCAGAGCGTTGTCGTAGCGAACGAAAACGCCCTCAGTTGGCGAGGCAGTCCGATATTCGCCCAATCAAATCACATCGTGGAGAAAGAAGATCGAAAGTGGGGGTAGTTAAATGGCTCCGCCGGCGATCAATTCAAGCCGGATCGAATGCACATTGGTCAAACTACACCCGCCTGCCATATGCGGCGTTGCCGGCCGCATCCGGCTCCGACGATTGCTCCGCGGTACCGAGGTCCGTCAGTGACGTTGTGAGCGGAACATGTTGCAAGGGTTGGCGGCTCAATTGAAATATGAGCGCCGACCACTGGCGCCAGTTTGCTCGTTGGAGATACTGTTCCCTGCAGCGCAGCGACAGCTCGCCGTAAAGTTCGGGGTCGTGTACATATTGCAGTATTTTCTTGGCGAACATTTCCGGCGACGCCCCAAGGGGTAGCAGCAATCCCGTGATGTCCGGCACGATTGCAGATCCTGTTCCTCCGACATCATAAGCGACCGGTGGAACTCCGAATGCGTGCGCCTCGGAGAACACGATCCCGAACGCCTCGGCCGTTGTCGGCGACAATAGAAAATGCGACTCGCGATAAGCCTGGCACAGCTCCGTCAAATGCGCCGGATCGGACTTGTGGAGAAATCCGCGATAATCAACGAAATCAAGATGCCTTGCATATTCTGGAACGAGTCCGACCAATATGAGACGCGTCCGGAGTCCTGCCTCGATAAGCAAGCGACAGACGTTGATTGCCTTATCGCCGTTCTTTCGGGTCCAATCGGTCGAGACAAAAATAACGACGATCTCTTGCACGGAAGCAATGGACTTGGTGGAATAATACCGCTTGATCATATTGTCTGGAATGCTTGGACCAAACGGCAGCTGATAAATCCTGTCGATTGGGATCCCATAATCAAGGTGTGCAGATTTGCTCGCCCACTGCGACGGGTACAGTGCAAATTGCGTCTTTGCCAGGGCTTTCATCTCGTTTCGATGGCCTTGAGCCTTCAACCACTTCGGCAATGATTTGAACACCGGATAAAGATTGCAGATTGCGTGAAACGTTGCGTCGGAAATATAGATGACGTTTCTCTTCGTAATGACGTACGGCAAATAGTTCGAGGCTGCGATAGCCAGCACGGGGCCGTTCCGAACAAATAGGAATCTTATCGTCAGGTAGCAGCCTGCAATCATCGCGTATGGGGTTGAATAGCAGCAATTGATCGGAAATCCAATTTTCCTGAATGCCTTGTTCACTACACGTGCCGCGAGATCGAGGAGGCGCAGTCCGCCTCCGATCCACGTAATTCTCACGCTAAACGGATTGTCTGCCGAATGGTCGGTTAGCGCCTGAAAAAGCGAATACGGCAACCCGGATTGCTTGGTGATATCTCGCGGATCGTGAGCGCTGAGGAAAATAAGCCGCTGAGTATTCATGATTGTCCGGTGATGATGAATCCGATGTGGCCTGTTTAAGATCGAATGAGCGTTGTGTTCATGTGGCGACCCGCATAACTCTGCCGACAAAATTTTTACGGTACCGGGAATCGGTCGAGCAAGGTATGGCTATTTGGTCGCTTTCCACAGGAAAGACTTTGATGAGAATACTGAAATACCGCCCGCTTTTGCAGCGCAGAGGGCTATCCGTTCCGCAGGCGCTCTTCGAGTGCACCCATCCAGAACGCGTATCCCTTTAAGCGTTTGATCCAAAACGGTTGGAGATCAAAGACGCGCGCAACGACGTAGATGATGTATGTCACGGCAATCCTCGCGGCGAGCATCATCATTGAGGTTCGCTCATGGCCGTGTCTACGCGACAAGTATATCTTGGTCGCGCCCTGAGCTTTGTAACGGTGCACAATGTGTTCGATGGTCTGCCGGCCCGGAGAAATGATGTGATAGACGGTTGCCGTGGGAATCCAATATCCAGTATGGCCGGATTCAAGAACCGACCGTAGAACATCAGTCTCTTCACCGACCGTTCCGGTTCCGGCACCTAAATTAATATCATACGGGAATTGACGCTGCTCGATCGCTCGCACCGCGTAGTTGGCGCCAAAGGGCACCCGACCGTCAGCGAGCGAAAGCGGCACCTCCTCCGGTCCGAAGTCCCTGGTTGCGACAAGCTCCCAAAGCTGGGCCAGGTTTTGCTGGAACCAGTCTGTGCAAGGCGGTTCGAGGACGGGAACGATCTTGCCGCCGAATACAGCGGCCTCTGGCCGCAGGCGAAAGGCTTCAGAGTAAGCCACAAGCCACTGCGGATCGAGGATCACGTCATCATCGGTCCAAATTACGTGCTTGCCGCGCGCGCTCATCACGCCGCAATTTCTTGCCCGCGACAAGCCTGGTTCAGGTTGCCTCTCCAAGCGCAGTGGCAACCGCGACTTGTAGCGATCAACAACCTTCCCAACGTCGTCGCCGCTTCCGTTGTCCACAATCAGCAGCTCCCACGCGATGTCCGGCACGCTCATTTCCGCCGCGGAGGCAAGTACCCGATCGAGGGAAGCCGCCCGATTGCGGGTACAGATAACGACACTTATATCCATCAGTCTCAATTTGGAGGTTCCGGATTCCGTCTGGAGGTACCGAACAACTTGAAGATACCAACCCAGATCAAAAACCAGACCGGCGGCAGCACAAAAATCAGCCAAAGAGCCAACGGTACGCTATCGAGTACCCACCGCAGGACTTCATCGAGCGCCGCCAATCCTCCTCCCGTTCCGCTATCCGCCGGATCTGGCCATCCCACTAGCTCAAGCAATCCCGTTTCAAGTCGATCAATTGAAATCGGTCGCCCCATCCACCAGTCCAGGACGTCGTGAAGTGGAATCGTTGGCCAATAGCCAAGCACTAGCCAACCCCGGAATTGCCGGCCGATAACCACAAAGCCTGCAAAAAAGGAGCATGTGATCGGAACAATTGCGACGACGCTAAAGACTGCTCTCTTTAAGTCGTATGTCACGGCCGGTGTCATGTGCTGCTAGGGACAGGTGCAGCCTATGGGTTGACTTGGTGGCTTAAAAGGCGGCGGCGGACAATAAAGTTTCGACCTGTCGAAAGGCGGTCGCATAGGGGGTGGTGCCCCATTTGACCAGTCCCACGTGGGGCAGGGTGGCAGCGCCCCACCCGCGGGCAGAGGAAGGTTATTATTGACCGGGGAGGCCGATTGCGATTCTGGGGTGGTGATCGGCCCGGGCTCTCGATCATGCAAGATGGTCGCCGCCGATGTTGGGCTCCCAATGGAAACCGTAATGCGAATAGTTGAGCTTCCTCTTACCCTATTGATTGTGCCCGAGACCGCGACAGCGAAAGCATCTCGTCCCTCATAGTCCGATTTTGCCGCGTAGGTAAAGCCCGGGCCGAGCAACGTGACGTGCCCGGTTTGCGGCAGAGAGACCAGTTTCACGCCTTCAATTGCCATATTGTTGAATCGGAGACCGCGAATGCAGCTCTGGCCGCTGCCGATCTTCATCGACCAGTCCACCGTGTCAGATGTCAGCCCGTAACGCGGGCCACTGACAACGCACTCAGTCGCGTATGCCGCTCGGGTGCTTAACGACGAAAAGGCAATTAAGGCGGCGAGGGAGATCCAGGCAAATGTCATCGCCATCCCACTCGATCTCATTTTCAAACCGGATATCGATCATGTCCATCATCTCAATAGGCGTTGACGTAGGACCTTTTCGAGAACAACGTCATCACGAGGATCTTGATGTCAAAGAGGAATGACCAGTTGTCGATGTAATAGAGATCGTACTCTACTCGCTGCTGCATTTTCTCGAGTGTGTCGGTTTCTCCGCGGGCGCCGTTAACCTGCGCCCAACCGGTTATTCCGGGCTTGACGTTGTGGCGCCGAGCAAAAGGCAAAATTCGTCCCTCAAACATATCGTTGTGGGCGGTTGCATGTGGGCGTGGTCCCACAAGCGACATTTGGCCCATCAGCACATTAACGAGCTGCGGAAGCTCATCGATATTCGAGCTTCGCAAGATGCGACCGACGGCAGTAACACGATTGTCGTTTTTCCTGACCTGTTTGAAATCGCTGCCGTTTTCCAAAGTGGTCATTGTTCTGAATTTGAGCACCCCGATTGCTCGTTTGTTGTAGCCGTGGCGTGTTTGCCGGAAAAAGACCGGCCCGGGTGAATCGAGCTTGATCGCTACGGCAGCGCACAAGAAAAGCGGTGAGAATAGGACGAGCCCGGCCATCGCTGCCACGACGTCAAACGCACGCTTAACATAAAGATCAAATGGCGACAGGGGAGTACTGGATACCTGGAACGTTATTACATTCCCGAATTCCGCGATTCGGGATGTGGCGAAGAGATCCATTGAGTCACGCGGAACGATATGGACGTTAATCGGGAGCTCGGACAGCTTGCGGGTCAAACACGGTATCGTTGAAAAGTTCTCTTGGTTTGCGAGGATGATGACGTCATCTGGATGCCTGTCGCGACACAAGTCCAGTATCGCTCCAGCCGAGGGGCCGGTATTGATGCCGTTCTCGTGTTGCATCAACTCCTTGCCGCTTGGAAATTGAAATGAGCCGACGGACAAGATGCCCGTAGCCTTGAGCCGATGGGCGAAGTGAGAACAAAGGCTATCATCGCCGATAAGAATGACGCGACGAGCTGCGACGAGCCCCACCGCGATCGCGGACTGCAACCACGAATAGACTACCGCTCGCGTGCAGACCACTGCGATGCCGACGCTCAAGACTTGAAAAATGAACGAGCCGCGCGAGTAATCCTCGGAAATCTTGAAGAGAAACAGTGTTGAAAGAAACAGCGAGAACGAGAGACCGACCGCCCCGATGCCGCTCCACAAGAACTTGTGTCGTGGCTGTGTTTGAATGCCCTCAAAGTGGCGGAAACTGACAGAAAAAAGCAATACCATCAGGGCGATGAAAATCGCTGCCGGCACGTATTGATAGGCTGGCGGCGATGAATTGGACCCCAGGTAATGGTAGGCAACACTTGCTATATACGCAGACAGGCCGACCGCCAGAAATTCGATCGCGCCGATTCGCACAACGGCCTCGGAGAGGGGTCGTGTTCGAGGCCGAATCGTAGCTGATGAAAGACCAATTGAATGGAGGACTGCAGCTTGTACTCGCTTACTCTGGGTTGAGTACTCGGAATAAGACATGACACCCCTCATGCGCACTCATTAGTAGCCTCCATCCACCAACCCTTATCCTCAATAACACCTCACCGCGTCATTGAAAAGACCCTAAAGGTGACGTTAAGGGTGATGGTGAAAAAAAGCGCCATTTGGGGGAAATTCTTCGCGCGACCGAACCAGCAATCGCCTTATGGTGATGTCATAAGGGTTTGTTTCTGCATCAAAACTTTAGATAACACAGCCTCAACGTGTAATTTGTCCACGAGGACAAACCTTATTTTGAGCAAACAGAGATCATTTTTCGACCAAATTGAGTCGGGCAGATTATGATTCGGGCGAATTGCAATTCGTCCAGGGTGGATCCTAGGGTGGGAGAAAAACTCTCGGGGGAGGGGGTAATGGCAGCTCTTGCGGGCATTTGCTTTCTTGTCGGCGCGGTGCTTGGCCTGCGGTTCAAAGTGTTGATTCTTGTCCCGGCTATCGGGTTCTCGGTGTTGGTGGTCACCGTTAACGGCATCGTTCTTGGGGAGAGCGTGTGGCGGCTTGCGTTGGTCATGGTCGTCGCCGCAACGGCGATTCAGTTGGGCTACATCGGCGGGACGGTCGCGCAGCTGCTCTTCCGCGCGGCCGGCGCCACGCTCAGGTCGAAAGCGGGTGAGCACCAGCCAGCCCCGGATGCGGCCCGCGGAATCGCAGCGCCAACTTTGTAGGTTGCTGGTGTTATCGCGATTTTGCAGGTGGTCACCAAATCCCGGTGACCACACCGGCCGCGCTCGATTCACAAACGCATGCCGTGCGCGAATTCGTCGAGCACGGGCGCCAGTGCCGTTTCCCAATGCGGCGGCGTTTGGCCAAACACGTGGCGCCATCGACTAAGATCGAGGCGCGAATTGTGCGGCCGTTTGGCCCGGGTCGGATATTCGTCGGTTCGGATCGGGACGATCTGCTCGACGGCAAGCGTGATCCCGCGTGCGCGCAATCCATCGATGATTGCACATGCGAAACCATGCCAGCTCGTTTCGCCGGACGCCGAGAGATGAACGAGGCCATCGGCCTCCGCGCAGCGTTTGCGCAGGTGATCGATCCCGTCCGCGACGATATCGGTCACCGCCTCGGCGAGGAGCGCGGCCGAGGTGGGGGCGCCGATCTGATCGGCGACGATGCGCAATTCCTTGCGCTCCCGCGCCAAGCGGGCGATGGTGCACAGGAAGTTCTTGCCCCGCGCCGCATAAACCCATGAGGTGCGCAGGATGAGGTGGCGTCCGCCTGCCGCCTGGATTGCGCGATCGCCGGCAAGCTTCGTGGCCCCGTAAGCGGACAGTGGCTCCGGTGCATCATCCTCCCGCCATCGCCGCTCGCCTGCTCCGCTAAACACGTAGTCAGTCGAGAAATGGATGAAGGGAATGTCACGGGCGGCCGCCCATCGGGCGATCACCCCGGGAGCCGTGGCGTTCACCGCCGTTGCGATGCCTAGCGCGTCCTCCGCCTGGTCCACGGCCGTGTAGGCAGCCGGATTGATGACGAGCTCCGGCGCGATCCGATCCAAGGCATTGGCAAGCAGGACCGGCTTCGTAAAATCAAGCGTGTCGAAATCGGACGGGATCACCTTGCCGATTTTCTGCAGCCGAGGGAGGAGCGCGCTGCCCACCTGCCCGGAAACGCCTGTCAGCAGTATCCGCATCAGGCCGGCTCGTATGGCGGCAGCCGTCCGACAAGCTGCTCGAGGGTCACGCCTTCACTGTCGCGCGCAGACACTATCGGGGAATCGCAGCCCCAATCGATGCCGAGCCGCGGGTCGTTCCAGCGCAGCACAAGCTCGTTTGCGGGACTGTAGACCTCGTCGCACTTGTAAAAGAAATCCGCTGATGTGGACCGAACGAAGAATCCATGGGCGAAACCGCGCGGGACCCAAAGTTGCCGGTGATTCTCTTCATTGAGCTCGACCGTTAGGTGCCGGCCAAAGGTGGGGCTGCCGGCCCGCACGTCCACCGCCACGTCGAGCACGCAGCCACGCAGCACAGTCACCAGCTTCCCCTGCGGTCTCGGATTTTGGATGTGCAGGCCACGCAGCACGCCTTGGGCCGACCGCGATAGGTTGTCCTGCACGAAGCATTGCGTGATCGCGCAGCCGGCATAGCGGTCCTTGTGGTACAGCTCCATGAAGAAGCCCCGCGCGTCGCCGAACACCTTTGGCTCGACGATCAGAACCCCCGGGATGGCCGTTTCGATGACGTTCATCGGTGCTCGCCTGTCGCTCTGGGCCAAGTGGATAAGACTTTTAGATGTCATCGACAAGCTCGTGCTCCAGATTTTCTCCCGTTTACCTTGCCGCGGACCAGTCTTGGACAAACTGCATCTTTGAGCTAGTGTCATTTCAATAGGAAAATGAGCCTGCGGGGCAGCTATCGACTTACGAGGGGATGATGAAGGGCATTATTCTTGCTGGTGGAACGGGCACGCGGCTCTACCCGGTGACGACGGTAGTCTCGAAGCAATTGCTGCCGATCTTCGACAAGCCGATGATCTATTACCCGCTGTCCACGCTCATGTTCGCCGGCATCCGTCAAATCCTGATCATCACGACGCCGCAGGACCTGACCTTGTTCGAGCGCCTGCTGGGTGACGGTTCGGACTGGGGACTGCAATTTAGCTATGTGGCTCAGCCCGCACCGCGCGGTCTCGCCGACGCATTCATCGTCGGCGCGGATTTCATCGGCACCGACCAGGTGGCGCTCGTCTTGGGCGACAACATCTTCCATGGCCATGGGTTGCCGGAAGCGCTGGCGCGGGCGACCGCGCGATCGTCCGGCGCTACCGTCTTCGGCTATACGGTGGTTTCTCCGCAACAGTACGGGGTGGTGGAGCTCGATGACTTGGGCAAGGCCATCTCAATCGAAGAGAAGCCGACTCAACCGAAGTCGAACATCGCCGTCACTGGGCTTTACTTCTACGATAACGATGTCGTCCCCATTGCCGCCGCATTGAAGCCGTCTGCGCGGGGCGAGCTGGAGATCACTGACGTCAACCGCGCCTATATGGAGCGCGGGGATCTGTTCGTCGAAGTCTTGGGGCGAGGATTTGCGTGGCTCGACACCGGCACCCACGCCTCGCTCGTGGAAGCGAGCCACTTCATCCAGATTCTGGAGGAGCGGCAAGGTATGCGAGTTTCCTGCCCCGAGGAGATTGCGCTGCGACTCGGTTACATCAAGCTCGATCATTTCCACAAGCTTGCGCAGCGGTGCGCAAAAAGCAGCTACGGCCAGTATTTAATGGACACTCACCGATCGTTCGTGAAATCGCGCGGTGCGGAGTCCTGAATCCATGCGATTTCGGAACGCTGTGGTCTTCGTGACCGGGGGAGCCGGATTCATCGGTTCGGCGGTCGTGCGCCACCTGCTCGACGAAACCGAGGCGTACGTCGTCAATATCGACAAGCTCACTTACGCGGCGAGCCTCGATTCCATCCCGCAGGCGGCGAGCAATCCGCGCTATCTCTTCGCGCAGGTGGATATCTGCAACGGTCCCGCCCTGCGGCGGCTGTTCGAGCAACACCGACCCCAGTATGTGATGAACCTGGCGGCAGAAAGCCATGTAGATCGCTCGATCGACGGCCCTGGAGAATTCGTCCAGACGAATATTTTGGGAACCTTCATTCTGCTTCAGGAGGCCCTGCGTTATTGGCGCGGGCTCGATCAGGGCGCGCAGGCCCGATTTCGCTTCCATCACATTTCGACCGATGAGGTCTATGGATCGCTGGGGCCTGAAGGATTGTTTACCGAGACGACCCCCTACGCGCCGAATTCGCCCTATGCTGCCTCCAAGGCGTCATCCGATCACCTCGCGCGCGCCTGGCGAGAAACCTACGGACTGCCGACCATTGTTACCAACTGTTCCAACAATTTTGGACCGTATCATTTCCCTGAGAAGCTCATTCCTCACATCATAATCAAGAGCTTGGCGGAACAACCATTGCCGGTTTACGGCGACGGCCAGAACGTGCGCGACTGGCTCTACGTGGAAGATCACGCGCGGGCGCTGACGCTCGTAGTAGAGCGCGGCGAGGTTGGAGAAACGTACAATATCGGCGCTCGCAACGAGCGCACCAACATCCACGTCGTAAGGTCGATCTGCGCGTTGCTCGACGAAATCGAACCTGCGGCCGGTCGCCAGCGCGAGCGGCTGATCACGTTCGTTTCCGACCGACCGGGGCACGACCGGCGTTATGCAATCGATCCTTCCAAGATCGAACGCGAGCTGGGGTGGGCCGCCACCGAGACGTTCGAAGCGGGGCTTCGCAAAACCGTACAGTGGTATGTCAACAACCGGAGATGGTGGCAGTCAATTCTCGACCGTGGTTATCGAGCGGAGCGTATCGGTCAGAAGGAATAAACCCAAGTTTCTTTCTTTCAAGAAGGGCGGGATTTGTTCCCGCCCTGGAGGGTCGATTCCCAATCCTCCCTGCGGGACACGAACGCTAATTCTTCGGAATATCGGCTTGAATAGCAGTGAAATTAGGCGAGCATAGGGCGACGGTGAACAAGCCCGTCGACATCCCCACGAAGTTGCCGGCAACGACATCGCCGACAAAATGCAAATTCAGCAGAACGAGTAAGGCGTCCGCGACAACGATGCATATCGCATATAACGCGCGCAGCTTCGGAAACACGATCCATAGCACTGTCGCCGCGGCGGCGACAGCGGCAGCGTGACCGGAAGGAAATGACTCGTATGACCGGCCGGAGTGAAAGAAATGAAATCCGTACACATCGTCACGGATGAGAGACGAAATCCCCGGCCCCCAACTGTCGGGCCAAGTGCGGCCAAAGACGTATTTAAGTTGGTTTTTTATCACATCCGCGGCCAGGACGCTGATGCCGCAGAGCAGAACCGATGTTTCGAGTTTGGAAAATTGTCGCCCGATGATGGCGGACAGTCCAAAAGCAACAAAGACAAGAGCAGAGGCAAGTGGGATTGAGAAACGAGGCGAACGGACGAGTTCATCCGGGAAATGTCGCGTACCGAACGCATCATGAATCAACATTGCAATTGGTTTGTCCAGCCACACCACTGATATTGAAGCGAGCAGAGCGGTTATCAGGAGGCCGCTCAACCAGATCTTGAATGCGCGTGTCATAAAATATTCCAATGAGACAATATTCGCGATCCGTCAACAGTTGAAAAGATGCGGCTCCGAGCGCAAAGATACGCCCTTCTGCTTGACGGCGGGCACGCTGTGCTCAGGCAATACAGGAGAGACAATGAACAGGTGATCTCCGCCGGCACCACCGCACAGGCGCCGCTTGATGCTATCAACGGCGAGCAGACTCTGGCCCAGCTGACGGCGCAATTCGAGGGCCACCCTAACGTGCCCGCCGTTAGGCAGGAACTGTTTCATTTGTTCGTTCCTTTACTGCTACGAATAGTCGCCATGAGGCCGTTGTCAAGGTCACCGACAGCCGTCTCGATAAGGCGCTTTCCACTGGGAGAAGCGCTTTGATAAGCCGCTAGGATTGCAGGTTTCAGCTCTTGGTCGCGGGTGACGATCAATCTGATTTCCCTTGCCACGAGACTTTGAAGCTCAGCATCGTTGAGTTCATCCAAACATGTTGCAACAAGTAATCGCAGCGGAATCAACGCAATCTCATTCGCTCCCGTGTAATATGACATCTTCAAGACGCCAGACGCTTCACGATGCAGCAGGCAATCCAAGCTCGCTAGGAGGAGCCAGGCACGGGCATCGTGCGGCGACAGCGTGGCGGCTTTGTCGGCTGTCGAGCGTGCCACTAATGCTTGATCGACTGATTGCGCAGTTTTCCGCGATTCGATACCCCCGATGAGCTCGCTCGACTGCACAATTGCGTCTTCCGCCCATAGGTCCCCGCGCACGAGTGCCAGTTCGGCAGCCCAATCAGCGCGCTTTCGTTCGGACGCACTTGCTGAGGGATGGGGACTTGGTGCGTCGCGGAGAAAAGCGAGCCGAGAGGGGCGGATCAGCTCGGGCAGAATAATCCAAATGCCCTGTAGGGCGAGGAGGCCGGCAAATGCAAAGAGTGCCGCGCGCAACTGCCTCTGTCTTCGATTGGCTGTGAGATCGCTCAACGCAGATTTCCCTCGTGTACAAGCAACCCGCAAAGGCGCGCCTCCCGCCGCGGGCGCAAGGCCTCATAAGGGATTAACCTTGTCGGTCGATTGGTATCCTGTAAAGATGCACACCATAGCCCGCGAATGAATCATTGAAACCACCGCCCGATACTGTCACGTTGCGCTGTTCATCGAGCACCTCGGCGTGGCCGCCTCCGACTTGGCTGACCCTAAATAGCGCGCTGGTGCTCTCGTTCCGCATGGCGACTGCAAAAATATACATCGAGCCTTCGTATTCCTTGACCATTGTGGCAATTGGGACTTGTGATGACACCGTAAGCCTCCCAGATACATTTGGACTATTAATGATCGGAGCGAGCGCCTTGATAAGTTGATTTGTCTTTGTGACTTGCTGCACAACATCCGGATGGCGAAAAATGCCATCCTCGCGAAACGTCGGTGCGAATTCGGTAACGAAATAGACAATGCCCCTTGAGCCGTGAATGAGCGACATCCACACCTCAGAACGCACCTGGGCCGGTGTGACCGAAGTGTTCGGGTCGAGGGCAATCGTTTCTATTGCATTCCAGATCGTCTGTCGCGGAGTGGCCCTCTGTGCCAGACTGGTAACGCCACGTGCGACATACTCCAGCTTGCCCTTTACCTCGGGTGTTCTAGACCCGACGGGGTAAATGTCGAAGGCAAGAATATCGGCGTCCTCAATCGCAACGTCATAATATTTCATGTCTCCATTGCATGGTCCGCGTCCCTTCCAGTATTCGTTGGCAATTCCCTGGCCAAAGTTGATCATGACCGGCCGCGTTGGATCTTTCAGTTTCATTGTGCGAGAGCGATCCACCACTTGTATTGCCGGGATACATCGTCCGTAAAGTCCCAAGCCAATGGGCTGGGCATTGTCCGGTTCGTCCTGCTGCATCCAGGCTTTGATCACGTGGCGATTTACTGATCGTAACCCAATGTCGTTTTGCTCAGCGACGGCGAACATGTCATATTTTGCAAGCGCAGCGAGTTGCGCTTCAGTCGGTCCTTCCCACAGACCAATAAACACATTGATCCCCATTTCCTTGTATTTTGGAGCACGGGCCGGTGATTGCAGCCACACACCGAGCGGAAAAAAGGTAGCTTCGGTTGGGAATCCATTTTGGTAAATGCCATCCGGCGAGGCCTCGGAACATCCGAAAGTTAGGGCAGCAAGCAGTACGGCTGCGCGAAAGTTCGTGGTTGCGACATGAAAGCGCATGATGCAGTTTCCTTCTGCAGTATTACTTACCAGACACTTTTACTCCAGCGGAACATGGTCTCGGGACCAAAGGGGCATGGTATCGATAATTCGTCACGTTTGAATTATTGCCAAGGTCTGCCCCTCTAACACCAGGCAGGTCAAGCGTCCGGTTGCGAAGGCGCCAGTGTCTATATTGATCCGATTTGGACGAATGTCCGAGTTGATCACCGGGGTGTGTCCGTGAACAATTACCTTTTCGAATTGTTCCTCATGGAGCAGGAAGTCCTCACGAATCCAAAGCAAGTCATCTTCGGTCTGATGCTTAAGCGGAACGCCTGGTCGCACGCCCGCATGAACAAAATAAAAGTCGCCACACGTGAATGTTGTCCGCAGGCTGGAGAGAAAATGACGATGTTTCTCGGGAAGAGCGCGCTTGAAGGCATTGGCGAGCCTCGCTCTCTCATCTGGATCGAGCCTTAGTGAAGGCTTCAGCCCGTAAGACAGCAAAGTCTCAAGTCCGCCGCATCGACTCCACTCGTCAAGGACAGTGGGGTCCCTCAGGAACTCCAGCATGTAGGCTTCGTGATTCCCCTTGAGGCAGAACGTTGGATGGGAATGGTGTCGGGCAATCAAGAGATCAAGAACTTCACCGGAGGCCGGGCCGCGATCAATGTAGTCGCCGAGAAAGATTTCAATTGTCACATCTGCCGGACGGGAAATTAAGTCAGCGTCGATGCCAGCAAAAATCTGTTCGAGCAAGTCGGCACGACCGTGGACGTCTCCGATTGCGTAGACGCGTACGCCTTTGGGGATTCTAGCTTGCGATAGACCAGGGTGCAGAGAGTCTGATTTCCACACGCATCCAAACCTCTGTTTGCGTTACATGGACTTTCGGCACCTTGGCTTTCCCGCCCGCGCAACGGTATGACGACCGTTCATGACCTTGTGGGCTTCTCCGCCGTCATCCACTCAGCTCCCAAAGGACGCATGTCTATGCGTGGCCTCCACGAGAGCGATCATTCAAATGTTCGGCTCAGTCTCTGCCCGAAAGCTAATCCTAATACTGCAGAGGCTACTATAGAGGTTGATCTTTGTAACATGCCTAGATCTGTGAAAGCCAGTAAAACGAGCGTAACAATGCAGCCTGCTCCAGCGGCAGAATAATATGAATCGCGACCACGCCGCAACGCGCCCCTGAAGAGGGCGGCCGCAGCGGCGATTGCAATGAGCAGGACGATCCAGACTGCCGGCCTACCTGCTTCTACTGCAATCTTCGTAGCAACATTCGGAGGAGAATATTCGACGACGACCTCGTCGGCGTCCAGATAGATGGGCATAAGGGTTGCGAATGTCCCAGCGCCCGTACCGGTCCATGGACTTGCAGCCAGAATTCGCTCGGCAACGGACGGGGGCGCGTCCGATATTTGCGGGGCGAGAGGCAGTGTCAATGTCGTTAGCCGAGCGGCGGGCTGCAGTGCCACAACCGAGATCGCAATGACGATCGCTACTGATCCGATTGCCGAACATCCCCACGGCCCTAACCCGAGTCGACGTATCAGGACGACGACCGCAAGCGTTGCTAGGCCCAAGCCAGCCGCAAAAATCAAGTATCCAGTCGCATGGAGAAGAATTGCAAACGCGCATGCCGCAAAGGCAAAGATACAGAATGTCAATGCAATCGCGAGGGTGGTGACTGAGAAGCTGCCCTTGATGCGCTGCGTTTCATATCGTTCGAAAATTCGGAGGGCGCTTGCGGAGGAGAGGATCAAGCCAAGGGCGGCGGTGTCCAGCGCTCCAATCCCGGGGGCTGTATGCTCGGTGCCAAAGAGAAAGCTGACGCCTGCGCTGTCATCGCCGATAAGGAGCAGTGCCGTCAGCGCGGTTGCTGTAGTGAGAGCGAAAAGTACCCATTCCGCCCGCTGGCGGTCGAGGGATACAATCATGGAAAGGAATATGAGAGCTATCATTGTGAAGTAGCGGACAAAGGACAAAAGCGTGAGCCCCGGGTCGATGCTGATCCTTCCGCGAACAGGGTGACCAATTGCAACGGTGGCGCTGTCCCAAATTGGATTGGAAATGCCTGCGATATCCAAGGGCAGGATTTGCACGAAGATCCAAACGGCGGGAATCGTGGCCACGACAACAACCGGTCGAGCGAGCGCAATAAAATGATCGGCTTGGCCCGGTCGAATCGTCCGGGCAGCCAAAGCCACAGCCATGGCCAGCATCGCTGTGATGACGCCGTCATCGATTGGACTATCGATGATCAGTATTTCCGGCGTCGCGCAAATCAGTAGGACGAGGAGGTAGAAATGCATAATATTGGCTCAAGGTGAGCAACGCCGATCATCGAGCAGTCCAGCGGGTGCTATCTCCATTTAGCAGATCTCTGCCAAGCAGTTGGCCCAAGAGTCCGATATCCTTGGCGAAATATTCCCTGAGAATCGATCTCATTTCTGGGGTGAGCGGTTCGCGCGGCCCCTCTATCCTCATTAGATTTGTTACTGCGGCCCATACGCCTAGGCCGGGGATCCCGAGTCTATTTTTCAATTGCAGGGCCGGATAGACGAATCGTTGTAGGCCGGGCCATCGCAAAGCGCTTGCGCGGTTGTAGATAGGGAAGCTCAAGCGACCATCATCAGGTACACCGAGGAATTCCAGCACCCGCAAATACTCCTTCCTTGGATCAGCAACAAGGTCATCGATAATAACCGCTAGGACTCTATGCGGCGAAACTGTCTTAAAGAGTCGCTCGAGTTGAATGCCAATAGAACAGACATCGCCGTACAGCAGGCGCTTCTGTGCCCAACAAAATGCCGGCATGTGCCGGCCTTGACGGCGCTCAGCTTGGAGGTTCCACGCCACGGAGAAACTCCGTTCGTTTTCGTGCCCCGAAAGCAGCATCTCCCCATGTAGTGCAGGTGCCATTTCAACGGGATCGCGAACCATAACGATGAATTTTGCGTCCGGCTGATAGCGAAGAATGGCGGGAACTGCCTCGGTCGATGAAAGGTACCAAACGGATGCCTCCCCGAGTGCAACATGTTCTTCGCGCGCGTTGTAAAAAAGAGCCTCATATTGATGGAGCGTGCTTACCCCTTGTCGGTCATCGCTATTAAAGAAGTGCGGTTCTTTCACCGGCGACATGAAGATATTCGGGTGCTCACCAAGCCACACTGACAAAGATGTCGTGCCACACTTTGGTGCACCGATGATGAAGAAATTCGGCTTTTGGATCGTCATTCCTAGTTTGTCGGAGAGTTCGATTGAGGGTTCGCGTGTCATACCGGAGAAGCGCCCGTGCTCGAACTTAGCATAGTCAATGGAACAAGGCGCCGTGCTGGCTTTCTGGCGTCAGCCTTAACCTCGAAATCCTGGCAACCGAGAGTGGCTCACCGCGTCCGCCGGAAGCCCTCGTAGAACGGCCACTACCCGAAGTGTGCCTTGCCCTCGAAATCCCCTGTGCTTTTTAGGCAACACATTTTGTGATTTCAAAAGAGGACGCGTAGCCACGGGTGGGAAGGGTGTGAAAGAGATTTGAACCGTGTTACTAACCTGCAAGGGGGAAGGTAGGGCTGGGGCAATGCGGGGGTTGGGGTTTTTCGCCGTACCTATTGTGGTGGTAGCGCTCAGCTGCGCTACCGGTTGTGCTTTGATGCCGACCAGTGGACCGGCCGGCGAGGATGTGCAGGCAGGAGCGACGAATCCGGACAGTCTCGCCTATGGGCTTGTAAAGCTGACGCCCCAAGTCGTCCAAATTCTTGCTGCCAGCACTCCAACACTCGCCTCAGCATTTTCTGATCGGCGAGTACCGAATGAAATTCGCTTTGGCGTTGGCGATGTGGTCAGCGTGACAATTTTTGAAGCAGCCGCCGGCGGCCTCTTTATACCCGCCGAAGCCGGCGTTCGGCCGGGCAACTTCATTACGTTGCCCAACCAAGCTGTCGACCATAATGGAAATATATCTGTTCCTTACACATCCGGGATACGTGCTGCAGGCCGAACGCCCACGGAAGTTCAACAAATCATAGTCGATGCCCTCAAGAACCGAGCAATCGAGCCACAAGTCGTCGTTTCTCTTGTAGACCAGCGCACATCTTTGATCAGCGTGCTTGGTGAAGTCAGAACTCCATCCCGCTTCCCGGCAAGCGCGGCGGGAGAACGTCTCCTCGACACAATAACGCGCGCAGGAGGACCTTCGGGGCAAGGCTTCGATACGTGGGTCATGTTGGAAAGAGGCCGGCGGCGGGAAATTGTGCCTTTTGGCGCCCTTGTTTATGATCCCTCAAATAACATTTTCGCACATCCAGATGACACGATTTATGTTTATCGCGAGCCGCAGACTTTCGTCGCATTCGGTGCGACTGGGAAGCAAGGACAGTACAATTTTGACGCTTGGCGCATCTCGCTTGCGGAGGCGGTCGCCAAGGCCGACGGCCTGGACGACACCAGAGCGGAGCCGGGAGCGGTTTTCCTCTATCGTGGCGAGCCGCGGTCAGTGGCAGAAAAGTTAGGAATCGACGTTTCGAAGTATAATTCGCAGATTATACCCGTAATTTATAACGTCAACTTTCGAGATCCGTCCGGATATTTCCTGGCAACTCAGATGCAGATGCAAAATAAAGATGTCCTCTACGTGTCAAACGCGACGACCGTCGAAACGACGAAATTCCTGACTTATGTCCGATTGATCGTCGGAACGGTCAACGATCCGATTGTGGCTGCGACCAATGTCTTTATCCTAAAGAACACGATTCGGGGAACGGGTACCGCCGTTACTGTCGCGGGGGGGACCCCGGCACACTAACAGCCCGACGCCGGGCTGGGCTCAAAACTGCCTCCGTTTTCCCCAAAAGGTGGCCTCCCGAGTTGCGCGATTCCGTGGCTACCCGGAAACCGAGACTCCGGATTTTGCCTTGCTGGCTTTGGTTTAGGTTAATCCGGATTGCCATTTCTCTTGACCTGTCAGACACATAATCATGAATTGGAATGGTCTCGGCGGTGTGGTATCGATCTACACGCGGCCGGGGCGATTTCCTGCGAAGGTCCTCGGAGCCAGGGTAAATTAGATATGCTCCAATTCAGCAAAACACATTCTGCTGAGGACTATGGGCGTGCGGCGCCGGAAGCAAACTCGGCTGCGGAGCTCTTAGAGAACCTGCTCGGGATCGTGCGCCGGCAATATGCGCTCATCCTGTTTGTCGGCGTCCTGACGATGGTGCTTGCCTTCGTATACGTTGTCGCAGCCACACCGAGGTTTATGGCGGTCGCGACGATGTTTATCGATCGGGGCAAACTCCAACCCTTTGCGCAACAGCAACAGATTCTGGTCGACAATCCGATCGATTCTGGAGCCATCGACAGTCAAATCGAGATCATCAAGTCCGATACGATCGCGCTTTCCGTGATGAATAGCCTGCACTTGACCGACGATCCAGAGTTCGGCGGTGAGGAGGCTGCAGGTATGTCATCCGGCTTGTTTTCCGGACTATTTCACACAAACAACAAAAACTTGAGTTCCGACCTGTCGCGCAAGGCGTTGGCAAGCTTCCAACAGCGGCTGAGTGTAAATCGTGTCGGTATGAGCTTCGTGATTGCGGTTAGCTTTATTTCAGATAAACCCGAGCGAGCGGCCCAAATTGCAAATGCAGTAGTTGAAGCATACATCAATGATCAGTTAGAGGCCAAGTACGAGATGACTCGACGCGCGAACGATTGGCTGCAGGGTCGAATAGGAGAATTACGCCAACAGACTACGACTTCCGATCATGCGGTGGCGGACTTCAAGGCCAAAAACAACCTTGTCAACGTCGGCAACGGACAGTTAAGTGACGAGCAACAGGTTTCCCAACTTAATACCCAGCTGGTCGAGGCTCGTGCGCAGACATCTGCGGCGCAGGCGCGGCTGGATCGCATTCAGCAAGTGATAAATGCATCCGGGAACATTAACGACGAGCATACGACTGGGACGGTTGCTGATACTCTGAATAGTCAGATTATCAATCAGCTGCGGACGAAATACCTCGAGCTCGTGAATCGCGAGGCCGAGTTTTCAGCTCGCTTGGGCAGCAATCATCTCGCGGTCGTCAACTTGCAACGCCAGATACGTGAAATAAGAAATTCTATTCTCGATGAGTTGAAACGAATTTCCGAGACTTACAAGAGCGACTTCGAGATTGCGAAGCAGCGCCAAGTCGGCGTCGAAAAGCAGTTGGCGAGCGCGGTTTCAGATTCTCATTCGGCCGGTCAAGCGCAGGCGGCCTTGAATGAGCTTGAAAGCAAGGCTCGAACCTACCACTCGCTCTACGACAACTTGCTTCAACGGTATACGGAATTGAATCAACAAGAGTCGCTGCCGACGACCGAAGCGCGATTTATCGCCCGAGCTTCTCCGCCTCTGGACAAAGCCTACCCCAAAACCCGCCTTATCCTTGCGGGTGGTCTTTTTGCGAGCTTGGCGCTTGGCCTCGGAGTTGGATTCCTAAGAGAGATGTTGGACAGTGTTTTTCGCACTGCAAAACAAGTCGCAGCCGCACTTCATACCAACTGTCTTGCAATAATCCCTTTAGCGGAAGCGACGCCCGCAAGCTTGTCCTCCGAAGTGCCGGAGCAAAAGTTGCCGCCTGAGTCCGCCGATCCCAGGACCATTGTTCGTAGCTCAAATGTGATGTGGACTGTCAACGACTTGCCGCTTTCACGGTTCGCCGAAGCAGTGCGCGCCGTGAAGCTCGCGGTTGATTTATCGGTCACGCAGAAATCGAAGGTCATAGGCATCACTTCGGCCATCCCCAATGAAGGCAAGTCGACGATTTCGGCCAATCTAGCGCTGCTCATGGCGCAAGTGGGCGCCCGCGTCTTGCTCGTCGATGGAGATTTGCGCAATCCGTCGCTTAGTCGCGCGCTTGCCCCAAGTGCCAGACGTGGCATTCTTGATGTCATTTCCGGGAAGGCATCGCTCCAGGATGTCGTGTGGACGGATCCATCGACCAACTTGACATTTTTGCCGGCGGTTATGCCGTTCCGCTTGACGCACTCCAACGAGATTTTTGGGAACGATTTGACCAAGCAGTTTTTCAGTGAGCTTCGACACCGTTACAATTATATTATCATCGATCTGTCACCGCTTGCGCCGGTTATCGACGTCCGCGCCACGACGAATCTGGTGGATGCCTACGTGCTCGTGGTCGAGTGGGGCCGGACAAGGATCAAATTGGTGGAGCACGCGCTCAGCGAAGCAGAGAATGTCTACGAGAATCTGCTTGGTGTGGTTCTCAACAAGGCGAATATGGACGTTGTCCACCGGTATGACGGGCATCTCGGGGACTATTACCGCAACAAACATTTCGCAAGGTACTATGCAGATTAAAGCTATAGGATTCTGGAGTTGTATTTTACAGGAGATACGATCACTGGCATCGTTTCGTATGATTTGCTAGTTCCTCTATTTTGCATCGAGCGACCTTAGAGGCACGCATCCGGTGACGGACACGAGGTTAGCTCGAATGCAGCCACCGTTTTGTGCCCGCGCACCCGTTTCACAAAATCAACAGCGCTTTGTTGCTCTTGATAGCTGCCGCGGTATCTGTGCCGTGCTTGTGGCCATCCACAATTTTGGCACCTGGCTGCCGCAACTTTACGGTTCAACCTTCATACAAAACTCCGCTCTGTTCGTTGATTTTTTCTTTGTGCTAAGCGGCTTTGTTATTACCCATTCCTATATGCACAGGATCACGAGCCGAACTGATCTTGGCCTATTCATGCTCCGCCGCTGCGGCCGCTTGTTGCCGCTGCATGCTACGATGTTTGCCTGCCTTTTCGGGCTGGAGCTCCTGAAACTTGTCATGGCGACGTGGTTCGCACAGCCTATTGAAATACCAGCATACCAAGATGAGTATTCTCTAAGGACGATTCCCGAAAACTTGCTGCTGCTCCAAGCCCTGAACCTTCACGGCCGGCCCACTTGGAACGCACCGAGCTGGAGCATAAGCACCGAGTTTTGGACCTATCTCTTGTTTGCTGGGATTTGCCTATTTTCGCCAAAGCGTGGACCTCCCGTATTTTTCATGGCTCTCGTGGCAATATTGGCGGCAGCGGTGGTATTGCTATGGTCTCCTGCTTTCCTGGTAACAAATTCCGACTATGCTATATTTCGTTGCATCTATGGATTTTTTGTTGGCCACTTGGTTTACCGTGTCTGGGCGGTCAGCAATCGCCAAATCCGGACTCGAGGGCTCGTCGAGATATCGGCACTTGTCTTGGCCGGGGGCTTTGTTGGGCTCAGTAGCGGCATTTGGACAATGGCTGCGCCGCTGCTATTTGGGTTCGTCGTATGGATGTTCGCGCATGAAGCTGGTCCATTAGAAAAGACTTTGAGGATGCGGCCACTCGTCCAGCTGGGCGCCTGGTCATATTCCATCTACATGGTCCACTGGTTAGTCGGCAGTGTGCTCTTTCGAGTTTCCAAGGTCGCGTCGATACTTTTTGAAAGATATGTTGTTCCTAGTTTTGTCGATACCAATTTGCCATGGGTAAGTCACATTTTTAGACAACTAATATCTCTTAGCAGCATCTTGGACCTAACAATAGTTCTGAGCTATCTCGTCGTGGTCATCACGCTGTCGGCCTGCACCTTCGAGTTCATCGAGCGGCCCGGGCGCAGATTCTTTAACGACCTTTCGGAGAGATTGCGGTGAGTGGCCGTCAAAGCACCTTCAAGTCACCCTTTGGTTTTTTGCGCGGAAATATATGACAGCCAATTGCCATATATGTGCCTGGCTGCCTGCTGCCAGGTATTTTTTAGATATCTTGTCGCGAGAACTGTCGGAAAATCCGCAAGCAGTTCTTCCCGCCGGTCCGAAATTGCCCGCGCTTGAAAGGCGATGAACGCAGCTGTCGTTTCTTCATCAAAACACCCTTGTGGCATGTTTGGATAGGTGCCACTTTCGCCCCTGAGAAATCGGCCGACATCTCTGCGATATTCGCCCAATAGTGTCCGGGCTTCGTACTCCGGATGACCTTGGAAGAATATAAATAGGCTTTTTCTTTGCTTTGCGAAGGAGTCGACTCCGGCTTCTGCCGACTTGGTGAGAATCGTGTAGCCACGCGAAATTAGCGCGTCCTCCTTTATCTCGTTCCATCGAGAATGTGGAAACTGCAATCGAGAAGGAGCGCCCTTCAGCATCGGATGCTCAGAAACCTTTGTCTGTTCAAAGAGGCCAAAGCGCTTTTGGCCAAGCGCGGCTCGTCCGATGTCATCGATGTGAAGAACGGCGGCGTGTGCTGCGAGACAGGACAGAATAGTCGAAATGGTGTTATCTTCGGCCCAATCCAGAACTTCCGCGAGCTTGGCCCAGAACGGTTCGTCCCGCAAATTCGATGCTCGTGGCTCCGTACCGGTGACGATGAGTCCGTCGAGATGACTGTTCCAGAGATCCTCAATTTTATGATATGAGCGATCCAAATAGCTTTGTCCCCAATCTGTTCGAGGAACATTTGGCAATGAGTACAGGTTTATGTTAACCAAGGTTCCTCCCGCCGCGGAATCGAGCAATTTGACGAACTGTTGCTCGGTCGCTTGCAAGGCTGGATCTGGCATATTATTGAGCAATCCTAGACTAATGCACTCGGCTGTCGGTTGGTGGACCTCCAAGCGCGATTCAGTCCGTTGGTAGTTCCCTCCTTGCAGAGAGTGGTACCCGAGTGTACCTCTGTCTACTAGAACCGGCATGAGTCTGTTTCCATAAACATCATTTTTTCAGCTTCAAATTGCTGCACCCAAGGCTTGATCGAGATCACCAATAATATCATCAATGTGCTCAATGCCAACACTCAATCGGATCATCTCCGGTCGCACGCCGGCACTCGCCTGTTCATCGACAGACATTTGCCTGTGCGTCGTGGAGGCGGGATGGCATGCCAGGGTTTTTGCGTCGCCGATGTTGACCAGTCGTGTCACGAGACGTAGCGCATTGTAAAACATCTTGCCGGCCTCGAACCCCCCGGCAATCCCGAATGTCAACAAAGAGCAGGCGTTGCCGCCGAGATATTTCTGTGCAAGCGCATAATACGGATTATCTGGAAATCCTGCGTAGTTGATCCACTCGACTCTGCTATCACTACGCAGAAATTGTGCCACTCGCCTGGCATTCTCCACATGGCGCTCGACGCGCAGTGCAACAGTTTCGATACCCTGGAGGAGCAAAAAAGCACTAAATGGCGATAAAACCGAACCTGTAGTTCGCTGACAGAAGCTGCGACAGCGCGCGATGTAGGCGATGTCTCCATATCGATCCGTGTAGACCATGTTGTGATAGGACGGATCGGGTTGACTGAACATATGGAAACGTTCACGATATTCATTCCACGGGAAGGCTCCGCTATCAACAATAATTCCACCAAGGGTCGTACCATGTCCACCTAGAAATTTGGTCAAAGAATGCACGACGATGTCTGCGCCATGTTCGATTGGCCTCAGCAAAATGGGAGTCGCTACGGTATTATCAACAATTAATGGAATACCATGCTTGTGAGCAGTGGCGGCCAACGCCTCGATGTCGCAAATATTCCCCGCCGGATTGCCGATACTTTCACAAAAGACTGCCCGCGTATTGTTGTCGATCAGTCGTTCCAGAGAAGCGGGAGCGTCCGAATCTGCAAATCGGACGTCAATTCCCTGCTTTGGCAGGACATGCGTGAAAAGCGTGTGCGTGGTTCCGTAAAGCTGGGGAACTGAGACTATGTTGGTGCCAAGCTCTGTAATATTTAGCACTGAGTAATTTATGGCAGCTTGCCCCGAGGCTGTGCTAAGCGCTTCGCGACCTCCCTCCAGAGCCGCTACCCTCCGTTCCAGAACCGCAGTAGTCGGGTTGCTTATGCGAGTGTACCTAAAACCCTCGACCTCGAGATTGAACAATGCGGCTCCGTGCTCGGCACTATCGAACGAATATGCAACTGTCTGATATATGGGTACGGCGACGGCCTTCGTGGTTGGCTCAATTTCGTAGCCGCTGTGTATAGCCAGCGTCTCTCTCCTCAGTTGGGAGGCTCGCTGGTCGGAGGGAGGCGTAGCATGTGACATCCGTTTATCGACCGTCATAGAAGAAACCTGGTACCTTCACATGAAAATCGCTCAGAGCGAGGCATAGGTGCTGGGGCACTTGCTATTTTTACGTCATTGGACCATGACTATTCAACCCAAAAAGGTAAAATAGCGGGAAATAAGGTTAGTGCGCTTCACTGCGTCGGAAACCAAAGTGACGTTGGCCTGGCGCGCACAGGCTTAGTGATTGCGCTAACCACCGATACAAGCGTATCAGTCGGGGCATGCGAACGCGACGCGAAGAAAGTCTTCGGCCATCCGCAATGCCCTGGGAGCGCTTTTCGGCAATTGATGGAACTTCCCTGCAACAGGAGGGGGCGGTGCCTGGTAAGAATGATGGGTCCTGGACGAAGACTTGGACATTCCTGGACGGCGATTGGCATGACGGCAATACGGCAATATGGGGGCCTCGTACGCATGCCGCTTGGCTCGGGTCGATGGTGTTCGATGGGGCGCGTGCGTTTGAGGGAGTTATTCCTGACCTCGAATTACATTGTCTACGGGTAAATGACTCGGCGCTGAAGTTCTCCCTCAGGCCACTGGTGTCGGTCGAGACGTGGATGGGGCTCGTGGTGGATGGGGTGAAGCGTTTCGACAGGAATTCGGAACTGTACATCCGTCCGATGTATTGGGCAGAGAGAGGCCCTGCCGGGGGGATCCGTCCCGACCCCGAGTCGACCCGCTGGTGTCTCTGCCTGTACGAGGCAGCAATGCCCAAACCGACCGGCAGCTCGATCACGCTTTCACCATTCCGGCGCCCGACGCTAGAATGTGCGCCAGTCGACGCCAAGGCCGGATGCCTTTACCCGAACAACGCACGCGCTTTGATTGAGGCGCAGGCGCGCGGGTTCGACAATTGCCTCATGCGCGACTTGCTTGGCAACATTGCTGAGCTCGGCACTGCGAACGTGTTCATCGCAAAGGAGGGAATCGTTTATACACCTGCTCCGAACGGAACCTTCCTCAATGGAATCACGCGCCAGCGTGTGATTACGCTTTTACGAAGTGTCGATGTGCCGGTTGTGGAGAAGAGCCTGACATATTTCGATTTCGTCGGCGCCGATGAAATTTTCTCTTCCGGAAACTTTTCAAAAGTTTCACCAATCACTCGAATCGACGATCGTTTGCTTCAGCCGGGACCTTTCTATCAGAAGGCACGCGAACTTTACTGGGCTTTTGCCCATGACTTGAAATCATAAGATTGGCCTTATTTGGCAAACGCGAGAGCATCGACGACGGGCTTCGGCCACCGT
>Ga0207148_1027_pt1 | contig 37240 bp, 32 predicted proteins | sample Alteio_BWMinHeat_34_FD_153558 | JGI IMG/M metagenome (GOLD analysis project Ga0207148, IMG submission 153558) | Enriched cells from forest soil in Barre Woods Harvard Forest LTER site, Petersham, Massachusetts, United States -... | ecosystem: Environmental > Terrestrial > Soil > Temperate forest >... | reverse complement strand
TTACCTTAATTTTCGGGGCTTGGGCGCGAATCTTCTCTGGCATGCGGAATTTCGTTAGAAATGCTACAACACAGAATTGGGACTTTTGAGCCTGTTGCCTTTCAGGTTGGCCGCGGACGTAACTTTGCAGAGAATGAACCCCAACACGAACAATAGTGGACGCCTGGAGTCGGATCAAAGCCTGCATTACGCTCGGTGAAAATTCTTGCGATCACCTCGCGTGTACCGTGGCCACTCGAAAAAGGCGATAAGCTTCGCGCGTATCACCAACTGCGCCAACTCTCAAAATCGCATGAGGTCATACTCTGCGCCCTCAATGATGTTGAACTTCATCCGAACGCTCTAACGGAGCTTCAGAAATTCTGTTCGGAAATCCACATCTTTCCTCTCTCTAAATCCACCATCGCTCGAAATTTGATCGGCGGACTGATCTCCGTATTGCCGCTGCAGGTAGCCTATTTTACGAATGCAGGCATCCGTAAACAGATACATGCGATCATCGAGCGCAGAAGGCCCGATCGAATCTTTTGTCAGTTAATACGGACTGCCGAGTATGCTCGGCGCGAAACTTCCATCCCGCGCACGCTCGACTACATGGATGTCTTCTCAAAAGGCATCGAACGACGAATCGAAAAAGTGGGTCTGCTACGCAAATTTCCGTTTCAACTTGAATGGAAACGTTTGCTCCAATATGAGTCAGATATCTTCACAGATTTCAACGCACACACAATCATTTCACAGCAAGATCTCATGCTCTTGCCCGTTAAACAGAAGGAGCATGTTGCAGTCATTCCAAATGGCGTCGATATGGAGTTCTTCCATCCGCTTGAGCGCACCAAGGACTATCATCTCCTCTTTAACGGTAACATGAACTATCCGCCCAATGTAGAGAGTGCGGTCTACATTGTCGAGAAGATATTGCCGCATGTGTGGAAGTCTCGACCTGATGTTCGGCTTCTCATTTCAGGTGCAACCCCTTCAGAGCGAGTGCGCGCACTTCGTTCAGATCGTGTTACTGTGAGTGGTTGGGTGGATGACGTACGAGAGAGTTTTGCTCGATCAAGGATACTCGTGGCGCCCATGCAATCAAGTATCGGATTGCAGAACAAACTTCTTGAAGCGATGGCAATGGAAGTGCCTTGCATCACATCGAAGCTCTCGAACAATGCGATCCAGGCGATCGCAGGCGAAGAGATCATCGTCGCAGATCAGCCCGAAGAATACGCAGCCCATATTATTGATCTCCTAGAACACCCCGAGAAGGCTGCTGAAATCGCAAAACGCGCGAGTCAACTTGTCCATGATCGGTTCAGTTGGGAGCAAACTTGTGCCCAATTGAATGATGTAATCGTCCAATCACATCTGTGATGACTTACTCAATCTGAATATCAAAGCTCGTAAGCAAGCCCAGTACATCGGGCAGACAAAAGCGAGCCTTTCGAATGATGTTGCGCGTGGGATCGATGATATAGCCTTGAGCGTCCGAGAAATTTGCTTTCGTCAGGATCGTGTGTTGGAAGACGCAGTCCTCAAAAATGGAATTGGTGAAATCCGCTTCGGTAAGATCCGCCTCCGCAAAGTCTACATTCTGCATTCGGCAATTGACAAACTTTGTCTCTCGAATCTTTAGCTGTGCGAACGAGCAATGCCGGATGACACAATTGTAGAAGGAAACCCGAATGAGTGTTTGCTTCGCGGTAAAAAAGTTGATCCCTTCAAGCTTCGAGTCTTTGAACGCAGCCTGAAGCAACGTGCCATCGATTTTAATCGAACTGAGAGCACAGCCTTCAAAGATGCAATCAACAAATTTCTTGTCGCGAAGATCGGTGCCAAGTAGCGTAAGCCGCTCAAAGGTCTCGCCTTCATATTCGTCGAGGTCGAGCGCCTGCTGAAAAATATCGCTCACGCCACGGCAGGGAAGCGAAACGCCTGAGCATGCCACGAGCGAGAAGCCGGTACTTCCCATGACCCCGCGCGCAATTCGGAAAGACTTGTCAGCGTATTGTTGAATACGATCGTATCAAGCGCAACCTCGCCCTTCTCAACAAGCGCGCGAAACTTAACACGATCTACGGATCCGATCGCAGAACCTGCGCGGTAGAACACTCGCATTCCGCTCAGGAAATTAACACCAAACTCGCTGCCCAACTGTGCGATCTCGTGAGTGAGCGAATCGATCGAACACCCAGACGGCGCTTCGATATTTTCATCTGCCGCGATGAAGGCGAATTGTCCATACCTGATCTCGCAACCACCAGCCAGTGCCTTCCCATGTGCCTGCCACACACCCACAATGCCGGAAAGACGTTGCTCAAATTCCGCAATACGCGACGCATCGATCGGCTTGTCGGCTGCGAAGATCCAAAGACGCGAATGATCGGGAAGCTTCGATAAAGGATATGCTGGCATAATATTCTGTTGTTACTGATTAACAAACCCACTTGCGAGATGCTTCCCGGCAAGCCACAAGCGTATTATAACGGGAAGAAAAAATTACATCCGACAACTTCCCGCCCAATCGACTTCGCCGAGCGCAACGACGGCTCGTTGACCTCATGAATCTGACCATAGACGACGAGAGTGCCATCAGGATTTGGCAGTCGTTGACAAAACGTCGACTCCAACTTCGCTGATAACCCTTTACCTCGATATTCCTTGGCTATCACTTTCTCAAAGATGTAATACCCGTCGAAGTACCATTGCGATAGTCTGACGGCCCCCATCACACCTGCCCACTTGCCATCGATCCTGAGACAATAGAGCAGGCCTTCATCGAGACTTCGCTGCAATGATTCGCGAGTTTCAACACAGGCAACAACTTCATTCCGATTTATCTCGAGGTCGTTGTAGGAGGTAACATAATCCTCATACCACGAAAGGTCGATTGCCTTCTCGATAGTGGTCGGCTGAGATGGCGGTCTGATGTCCCGAAGTTTTGCGAGGACATAAAAGTCGTCGATCTCAGATGATTCTGGTAGAGAAGTCGTAAAACTATGTGTTCGAATTGTTGCAGGCGCAAATAGAGAGTACACTTCGCCGACCTCCGCTCGGTGCCCTGAAATAAAGCTCGGAAGATCCATTGTGAGTTGGACGATCTCAATGAACGGCTTGTTTCGATCCAGACCTTTGAATCTGAGAGATGTGAGGACGAAATCATCGCTTCCCATCTGATAGAGCCGGAAGAGATAATCTTTGGGATCGCCGATGCCGATCGCTTTGTGAAATTTTTCCGCGAATGCCTCATCATCCAGGAAGCGAAAGAACTCCTCCAATTGCTTTTCAAAACTTGATTTGGCCCGAGCTAAAAATCCATCTTCCAGCAGCGCAGGCGGCACTTCAAGCAATCCCTTTTGCAGAAAGGATTGAAATGCTCGATCTCGATCAACGGTAGATGATACCAGCTCCATGGCGACGTATTCTTTCGCCCAATATAGCAGGAAGCACACCATTCCGACGGCTCGCAATTCTTTCGCCCTCATATCCGTTAATGCCCGGCTTAAGGTAGGGTGGAATTCATTCGTTAGTCAGAAGAAAGCTAGAGATGATCGCGGTTAATGGGGTTACGAAGGCGTTTGGCGCCAAGACGTTGTTTGAGAATGTATCCGTGCAGTTTACTCCGGGAAAGCGGTACGGTCTGACCGGCCCAAACGGCTGCGGTAAGTCGACGTTCATCCGGATCCTCTCCGGTGAAGAGGACGCGAACCGCGGCACGATCTCGCTCCCGCGAAAAGTCGGCGTGCTGCGCCAGGACCAATTCCATTTCAACAATAATCGCATCATCGATACCGTCCTCATGGGCAACAAAACCCTCTGGGCCGCGCTCGAAGAACGCGAACGGCTCTATCAGGAGCCCGACATCACCATCGAAATGGGGATGCGGCTGGCTGAACTCGAGGGCACGGTAGCCGAAGAGAACGGCTATGTTGCCGAACAGCAGGCCTCTGAATTGTTGCATGGAATTGGCATTCCTGAAGAGCAGCACGAAGCACTCATGAGCACGCTGCCGAACGATCTCAAATTCCGCGTGCTCGTCGCGCAATCGTTGTTCGGCGATCCCGACGCACTCTTGCTCGATGAACCGACGAACTATCTCGATCTCGAATCGATCCATTGGCTCGAAGAGCGACTCCACGAATTCGAAGGCACGCTCATCGTCATCTCGCACGATCGGCATTTTCTGAACTCTGTCTGCACCCATATCGCCGACATCGATTACGACACGATCATCACCTACACCGGCAACTACGACGCAATGGTTGAGGCGAAGATCCAGGGCCGCGAGCAGATCGAGTCCGTCAATCGAGACAAAGCGAAGAAGATCGCGCAGTTGCAGGATTTCGTCGCCCGCTTCGGCGCCGGACAACGTGCCAGCCAAACGCAATCACGAGTCAAAGAGATCAAGCGTCTCGAACTGACCGAACTCAAGAAGTCAAACATTCAGCGCCCCTATATCAAACTCGATATCAAGCGGCAGTCTGGCAGAGATGTAATCATCGCCAAAGAACTTTCGAAGAGCTACCTTCAGCCCGATGGCTCAATGAAGCAGATCTTCGAAGACTTATCGCTCCAATTCACTCGTGGCGAGAAGGTCGCAGTGATCGGCAACAACGGACTTGGCAAAACGACATTGCTCCGCATGCTCGTCCGCGATCTTGTACCGGATTCCGGAACCGTGACACAAGGCCACGAACTTTCGATCGGTTATTTCCCGCAAGACTACAAAGAAGGCATCACGCCGGGCATGACTGTCTATCAGTGGCTCGAATCCTTCTCCACCGATGAGGGTCAGGAAGTCCTGCGCGGTTTGCTTGGACGCATGCTCTTTTCAGGCGAGGACGCACACAAGAAAACCGACAAACTTTCAGGCGGCGAATCCGCGCGCCTCATTCTTGCTCGTCTCATGCTCGAGCAGCCGAACGTACTCATCCTCGACGAACCGACAAACCATCTTGACCTGGAAGCCGTGAGCGCGCTTGCATTCGGACTGGAAAAATATGCCGGAACTGCGATCTTCGTAAGTCATGACCGCGAACTCGTAAGCGAAGTCGCTACGCGCATTATCGCGATCACCGAAGAAGGCGTCGCCGATTTCGCCGGCACCTACGAAGAATACCTCGAAGCACTCGAACACGAAAAGAAGACCGGCAAAAAAGCCTCAATGAAGCAGATGGCAATGACCTGGGCCTGACGGCCCAAAGACTTAACGGGAACATCGCCTAAAACCGCAAGGTTAGTGGGAGTCGCAACCAGAACCCCAAGGGCGCTGGCACAATGAGCATTGGAAGGCTCGCATAATGGTATTGCAGCAGTCTTGAAAACTGCCGGCCGCAAGGCCTTCAGAGTTCGAATCTCTGGCCTTCCGCTTTCGTACCCTGCTTCCCCGGTGGGAGATTGGGAAGCGCTTGGTCATCGAAGCCTGATTTTCTTGTCTAACTCAACTTTGGTGGGCGGTTCAATTGTCTTCATAAACGTCCGTGTTCCATTGGGCTGCACTCGATAGAGGGCACCCCGCTCAGAAACAAGTACCGTCTGCCCAGAATGCTGGGCCTTAAAGAAAGCGACAGAGAAGGCATTTCCCGACAGGGAGGGGAATTTGGCTTCCAACTCTTCGATCTCAGTCTCCTTTTCTTGGTCACTCATACTAATGTGTTCATCAATGCCACAATTAGCCCTCATCACACCAACCGAGGTCTTCCTGTTGGCAGTTCCGGCGACTGCCCAAAAGCCTCGGAAGGCTCGCATACATAATGGTATTGCAGCAGTCTTGAAAACTGCCGGCCGCAAGGCCTTCAGAGTTCGACTCTCTGGCCTTCCGCCACTCCATTAATAAAGAAAATCCATTAAGTCCCTCTCGCCACGTAGTGGGAGAGGGATTTAGGGTGAGGGCATTTCGGGCAAGGCTGAAGGATGAGGGATGAATCTGCCACGCGTGGGTCGGGCGTCTCGCCCGATCTAAGGCGGCGCGGGATCAAATTTTTAGGGACGTCGAGAACTTCCCACATTTAAAAAAGAAAATCCTTAAAGTCCCTCTCGCCACGCAGTGGGAGAGGGATTTAGGGTGAGGGCGGTGGGGAAAGGATGAAAGCTGAAGGACTCCGTATCTTTGCAACAGACTTAACCCATTCCCTAACAACCGACAACTGCCGATCCCCGAATGCCTCTCGAAATCAAAACCTCCCACAACCCGATAACCAACTACTACAAGGCCCTTGAGGAATTCGAGCATCATGGCATCACGAAGGAAACATCGGTCCGCAACGCGTTTCAGGAAGTCCTCACTACCTACGCGCGGAAGAAGAAGTGGAGCTTTGTTGAGGAGTATGGACTCAAACTCGCAAGCGGCAACAAGGGCTCGGTCGATGGCGCTATCCTGGACGCCTTCTCTGTGCCGATGGGATATTGGGAGGCGAAGGATTCGCATGATGATCTCAATAAAGAGATCAAGAAAAAATTCGAGATCGGTTATCCCAAAAGCAACATCATCTTTCAGGAGCCTCTGCGCGCAGTGCTCTATCAGGATGGCATCGCAGTCGATGAATATGACCTCACCAAACCCGAGCGCCTCGTAGCATGCATCAATGATTTCTTCGAATACCACGCCGAAGAAGTTGCTGAGTGGACCGATGTTGTCGATGCATTCAAAGAGCGCATTCCCGAATCCGCGAAGAAGCTGGTCGAGATGATCGAAGTGGAGAAGAGGGAGAATCGGAAATTCCAGGATGCGTTTCAGACCTTCGCCGATCTTTGCCGTGCTTCGATCAATCCGAACCTGGCCGACGAAGCCATCGAGGAAATGCTCGTGCAGCACATGCTCACCTCGCGCATTTTTGGTACTGTCTTTAACAATCCGGATTTCGTACGCCGCAATGTTATCGCGAGCGAGATCGAAAAAGTGATCGATGCGCTCACCGCTCGCGTGTTCGATCGGCATCAGTTCTTCGCGCCGCTCGATCATTTTTATGTGGCGCTCGAGAATAGAGCGAAGTCCATCACCGATTGGAGCCAGGCCCACGCGCTTCGGGCGTGATCGATAAGTGGTCCATCTTCTATTATGTCTATGGACTCCTGCACCATCCAGAATACCGGACGAAATACGCCGCGAACCTTCGGCGCGAACTTCCGCGCATCCCGATCGTCCAGGATGCCGCGACCTTCTGGAAATTTTCGGACGCAGGCAAACAATTGGCCGATATCCATGTCAACTATGAAGAGCAGAAGGAGTTTCGTCTTGAGGAATATTGGACGATGGGCGCACCGCTCGATCTGAAAGTCGAAAAGATGAAGCTGACCAAAGACAAAACCGGGATCATCTATAACAATGTGCTAACGCTCCGCGGCATCCCACCCGAAGCCTTCGACTACAAACTCGGCAACCGCAGCGCCATCGACTGGATCATCGACCAATACCAGGTCTCGACCGACAAACGGTCCAACATCACCAACAACCCCAACCGCCAAGACGACGAACACTACATCATACGACTCATCAAGCAGATCGTAACCGTGAGTTTGGAGACGGTTAGGATTGTTGGGGAGGTGAGGAAGTTGAAACTTGATTAAGGTTGTGGCCAGCCCTCTTTCAAAGTTCAACTTGACGATTTCGGAGGCGCAATCATAGGAAAAATAATATGGTAGAACCAATCCCTTCAGTGAAACAGATTGACTTTGAAGTCATCGATGTCATAATTGGAGCATTCCTCGAGACGCAAGATGAAATACAGCTGGGTCCCTTCAGGATTGAGCGCCTCCCTCGACTTATAAAGCGCCTGACAACGGAATACGAGGACTTGTGGAGGGATAACATACTACCTGCAAGTGATGAAGCACAACTTGCAATTTCAGTTAAAGTGAGAGCGCGCGATCCAAGTGAGGCAGTAGAACTTGGTAAGTTGGAATTCACAAAATTTGAAAATTTCCTAGCCTACATAATTGATCAGGATCATTCCCAAGTTGACGTGGGACACTCGAAAGTGCCAGGCCACGGCGTTACTCAAGCTATAAGTCATGAAAGTCTTCAAATTGCCTTCGGAGGTCAAGGGTACCTCGATGTAAATCTTGAGGATCCATTATTCGCCTCTACCCAAAATTTGTGGATTTGGAACGCTGCCGCAGATTCGAACCCAAATGAGTGGACGCGTCGGATAATGCGCACGATTGATTGGATGGGTCGTTCGCAGAGGGATGTTGATCCCGTGCGAAAATTCGTTCAGCTCGTTTTTGCTATAGAGTCCCTGCTAACATATCAGGAGGAAAACATCCTTGTATCACCGAGCATAGCGGCGACGCTCTCGGAAGGATTTGCTTTCCTGCTTGGCGAAGACCGCGATCAGAGATTAAGTATCTATCGGGATATCAACGATATCTATAAAAAGCGATCAGCCCTCGTGCATGGCGGGAAAAAAACAATTTCAACCGAAGACATAAGCAATGCTTCTGAATTACTACATAAGGTACTTCTGCGGATAACTACTAAGCAGCCTTTCGTCGATTTCACTGCGATAAAAGGCGTGGTTGAATGGATCAAGACACAAAAGTTTACGACCTTCTAGCCTAACTAGCGGCCTTTTCCTGTCATAGCTTGCCCTTTCGCTAGCTTCCATGAGGGGATATCCGTTAGCTCATTGAGCAGTGACTTTGCCCATGCTTCTAATACATCGCTGGGCATTAGCGAACATTTGGTGTTAATGCTCCTGTAGATGTCTATCAAAAGTTTTACACAGAGTGGCACAACCTCAGGTGCACTACCTGATCGCCGAATCGGCTTTAGCGCGAGAGACCCGTCAGCCCGCACGGCAACGTTTTCGCTAATCACAGCAGAAGGATGCACCTTTCCTGAATACCTTCTAAAGAACGTTTCATAGACTGCTGGTACATTAAGGAGGTTGGCAAGTTGTTCAATATTATCGGGTCCGTCAAAAAGGCTGTACCAATTGGGATGCTTCTTTATCTTCTTCACTCTGGCGTATTCTTCGTGAATGCCTTTATAAAAGTCACCTCCAAAGTGCGCCTCAAGGCTGCGGAGTTGATTTCGAAATTCAACTATATCGGGCGGCACTTTCTTTCTCTCAGCCCAAAGTATCCTATCCTTATTAAGCAAGGCCGCATAATGTTTCCCTTCAAGCGTTTCTGGGTCGAATCTTCGCATCCGCTTAACTTGCTCAAGTGCATCAACATAGAGGTAGGACTTGGCCCTTCGTTCAGTGTCTGCTTTGGTGATGTACAGCACTGCCAACCACGTATCGAGCAGCGCACGAAGGTTTGTTTTTGCCGAATCGATCATCCCTGACCGAATGCAAATTGGCACAGGATCAACAGTTTCAATCGTATGTCTCAAAAGTGATACAAGTGCGATATTTTCGCGAGCTGAAAGTCCTGCGGACATGAATGAATCCAAGAGTTGTGTTCCGAAGCAAAGCCCTTCCTCCACGATATCTGCGTACTGGGCTCGGTCGTCTTGATTGGGTTGATCCAACCACCTGGCCCTAGGATTGTTAGGAGTGCTCATCATAGCGTAAAGATACTCTAAAGAAGGGAGAAGTCCCCAATGACTTCTCATCAAGATTCTTCACTCAGTTGGATTCGTTGCCCTCCGCGCAAACCGTAACTACGTAGGGATTTCCCAAATGGCCGTACCTATATCTGAACTTAGTGAATCTCTCAATGCCAAAGGCGTCCCGATACGTGATTTCTCCATAGGTAAATACACCGACCTCCCCAGTCTTTATCAAACTATCGGTCTTGCCCTTTGTAAAATACCCAGAGAGGAAGCCCTGGATGTTTCCAGGGTTCAGTGTAAGATTGGACGAATCGCCGTGCGGTCTGTCGCCAAAGGTAAGATGTGGAGATAGCATCTTATCCTCGGTGATGGACCAAAAGCTGAGGCCATAGGCGGGGGTTTGACCGCTGTTTTTTATTGCGAAATACCGAGAATAGCTATCGTCAGCGGAGCGAACTGCTTCAACATAAACGTAAGCTCTCAACTGCCTCTGCATTACCTCACGCGAAATACTCAGTTGAGCATGGAAGCTATCAAGTTGGATCCGGGCATCCTCCCTTTGACCCTTAGCGGCATCCCTCGACAGGGAGAGTTGCGAGTCGAATCTATTAAGCTGGTTGCTATCGGTTATTCTTTGATCGCGAAGCGCGGTTCGCGAGACTGTCAATTGACTGTCTGCGGCATCGGCTTGCCGTTGGGTAGCGGTAGTTTGTTTGATTATCGCTTCGGTTTGATCGCTTATTTTGGTGGTTTGGCATGTGCTGACAATGACGAGAGCAAACGTGGCAACTGCCATAAGGATCTGAGCAAGGTCAGAGAGTGGGGATTTTATCCACTTCTTTTTGTCCTCTTCGGATGTGGCTGGGCTTGCTTCGGTACCGTTCTTAGGCTCAACTTCCGACGCTATCCCTTTGGTGGACTTGTCATTTTCTGCGGGGCGGTGCTCTTTATCGGGAAGATCAGTCTTATTATTCGGGGCAGCTGGCATCTCTGGCATGTCGCAAAATACGAAGGAAATTTTTTCAGAGTTGCTTCCTGCCCCACCGCCCTCACCCTAAATCCCTCTCCCACAAGTGGAGAGAGGGACTTAAAGGATTTTCTTTTTTAAAATCGTTATTTCTGCATTCCTCCACGATCGCATCCGTGACCCATCCTAGTGCGCCATACACTTGATCTGCGGTGAATCGCATCACGCGATAGCCTGCTTGCTCTAATCGCCACTGACGATATGTGTCGCGCTTCTTGACTTCTTCAAGATTGTGAACGTCGCCGTCGACTTCTACGATCAAGCGATGCTCCGCACAATAGAAGTCTGCGAGATAGCCTTCGACTAAAGCTTCGCGTCGGAATTTCAAACCATCCAGTCTGCGATCGCGCAATGCTTGCCAGAGCATTTTTTCGGTGTGAGTTGGTGCATGCCGACCATCGCGAGCAAATTTTAGTAACGAGGGAGAAGTGCGTCTTGCCATGGACTTACACTGTCTGAGAACCATTTTTACGAACGTTTCAAACTCACGTCAGGGCCAGTGAAGTTTCGGGCGGGAGTTTAAAAAAGACAATCCTTAAAGTCCCTCTCTCCACGACAGTGGGAGAGGGATTTAGGGTGAGGGCATTCGGGCAAGGATGAAGGCTGAAGGATGAAGGATGAATGCCAACGCATGATCGAGCTCGCCTCCTGTTTCATCCTTCATGCTTCAGCCTTGCATTGCGCCGCCCTTCTCCCAAATTTATTTCTGCATCTTTCGTCAGCAAACGCGAATTTAGGAGAAGGGGGCTAGAGAGCGTTTTTGTTCAGATTCTCAGGCACTATTTTACCACTGTTTCCGTTTGATATATGTAGGCCATTTTTGGATGCTTTACTATCCTAAGCACTGTCGCCACTAATCCCTGTGGCTTGACTTCGGGACGAATTTTGGGGCTGATCCACCATACCAGGGCTCAATGAACATCTCATTCCTGTCTGATAATAAACTACCGATTTTGGTTGGGAATCGCCATATAGGTTTCTGTGAGAAGGAGAATTATGAATAATGGATTTACACACACAGCATGTCCGGAAGGCAAAATGCCGATATTGACTCAGAATCAAGGGTTGGAGATCCCCAATCTCATAAATCCCAAAAATCTCATACATCCGTTCAGACAAGAGGAGAATTATGAATAATGGATTTACACACACGCGAGTACTCGGCCTCGGGCGAGATGCCCGAGCCACGCGGCAAGCCCGAAACTTCGAGCGCTGCTTCCACGTCCAATCCCCGAAGTTGTCATCCTGGCGGCTGTTGATCGAGACTGAATAACCAATCCACATGGCGAACACATACAAAAAACCGAGCAATCAGGTCGCTCCGAAAAAGAAGAAGGAGAGCCTCTGGTTCACGCTACTTTCTGTGATCGTGATCGCGTTTATTCTGCGATCATCGCTTGTTGAGGCGTTTACGATTCCGACTGGTTCGATGAAGAACACCGTGCTGGTAGGGGATTATATTTTTGTCAATAAGCTCAGTTATTTCCTGCAAACCCCGAAATACCTTCCTTTTACAACGATCGAAATTCCTCATTTGCGTTTGAAGACGTGGAGCATCGATCGCGGAGATATTATTGTGTTTGAATATCCGGGCGACAGGGATTTGGTCGAGCCGCGCGAGAAAAAAGTGAATTACATCAAGCGCTGCGTCGGGCTTCCGGGAGATACCATTCAGGTGATCAATCAGCAGGTGTATGTGAACGGCAAACCACCGAAGAATCCAGAAGGGATGGTCTATGCCGATGCGCCTATGGAAAAGAATGTGTCCGACCCTCGACTCTTCCCGCGCGGTGCCGCATGGAACGTTGATTGGTATGGTCCACTACGTGTTCCGAAAACTGGAGACGTCATCCACGTCACGAAAGAAAATTTTTCGCAGTGGCAGGTTTTTATCGAGCGTGAAAAGCACAAAGCTGAAGTGGATCCATCCGGCGTTGTTGAAATCGACGGCAAGCCGACCGATACCTACACCGTGCAGCGCGACTATTTATGGATGATGGGCGATAACCGCGAGCAATCAGAAGATTCGCGGACCTGGGGATTTATGCCGGTCGACAATGTAGTCGGCAAGGCCCTCGTTGTTTATTGGTCGCGCTACAATCCGCCGTCCGTTGGACGCGGCGATGGCTATGATCCCGACGAAATTCAGGATGCACATATTAGGTGGGATCGTATTGGGAATCTGGTGCGGTGAGTCAGTCGACTCGCTTCAGACGCAAGTTCTCTATCGTGGCGTCCGAACAATGTGCCCCTGCCAACCAGGACCACTGAATGAAGTGAGCCGAACGAGGTAGATGCCTTCGGGTAGTCCACTCAAATCGAGATTGTACGAGCGCGTATCTCTCAGCTTCTTCTCGAAGAGAACTTTACCGATGATGTTGCTGAGTCGCAGCACCGAGGAGCCGGCATTACTTGGTAGGGCGATGGTAGTCGTGGAGGTTGTTGGATTAGGATAAAGAATGAGTTTGGATTGAGCTGAGAGCAAGCTCTCAACAGCCGATTTCGGCTCATGACCAATGAAGACGCCAGAGTCAGTCGCTGCGGCTAATGTGCCGCTTGCGGTGTCATGCTTCAGCACCCAGACGCTGGGCGGGATCGGAATTCGTGGGAAGCTCGTCGAGTGCCATGATGAACCTCCATCCGTACTTTCTACGACGAGCCCGCCTGCAGATGTATCTGGAGCATTCTGCGTAAAGAGTCCTGTCCAGAGATGCATTGGATTTCCGTTCGGACAAGCTGCCTGGCGCTGATCAATTTCAAGTGCCCAGACGTGAGGATCGGGTGATGCGATCGTTGACCACGTAAGTCCTCTATCATGCGTCATGACCAATGACTCGCGATCAGAATGCCACCTTGCTGCACAAGCGACGTTGGGAGCGTGGCTCGAAAAAACGATCTTCGGTACTTCCGGATTTTGGACGGAGTCGGCTTGATAGACTACGCTCCAAGTTGTCCCTTCGTCGGTCGAAAGATCGATCACGCCTTCTTCTGAACCTGCAAGAAGAACTCTGCTCGCATCCGGAGATATTCCGAGTGTGCAGAGCGTGACCTTCGCATTCGGCTTACCGATCAGCGTCCACGACGCGCCATGATTCATCGATTTGTAGACGACGCCTGCAAAGTTCTCTCCGTAGTAGAGCGCATCTGTGAGCGGTTCGTATGTGAGAGCTTCGCCATCGATGCCACCAAGATTCGGTGTTGCAGTCCAGTTCTGTCCGCCATCGGTCGAGCGATAGAGTGCAGCCGTGGAATGAAATGCTCCAGTAGTAAGCGCAAAGACGATACTCGTGTCGCTCGGAAGACAGAAGATCTGATGGACCACGGGCAAAGGCACGTCTAGCGGTTTGGATGGATACCAATGCTCGCCGCCGTCATCCGATCTGAAAATATTCTGCAATTGCAGTGTGGAAGTAAAGAGGACGCGACCACCCGATAGCGGATTGAATGCAACAGCATATGTCACGTTGGAAAACGTGCAATGCCAGTGATAGTCTTGCGCATCAGACCGCTCCGCAACGAGCAGTCCGAGGACCAAAAGAACTGCTCTGAATGTGTTTCGCAATATCAAATCTTAGCGGATGACTATTTTTCTCGTTTGTGCGATGCCATCTATTACAATCCGAGCGTAGTAGCTGCCCGGAGTAAGGCCCGACGCCGGTATCTGAAAGAGATGACTCCCTGCAGTGACTGTTCGAACTGCCACGTGCCCTGCTTCCTTGCCAAGAAGGTCGAGAAGCGAGGCCTCCACTTTGCACGATTTTGCGCTTGTGACCTCGATTGTAATGTCCTCCTTGGATGCAGGATTCGGATAGATTCGAACAAACGTCCCAGACGGTTGGGCCGCGACGCCAGATCCTTCAACAACAACTTCGGCGATGAAGTCGCCTTCGACCGAGGTGCAATACGAGTATGTATTGCTCTTTGCAACTATCGCGAGTTTGCTGAGTAGGACAGTTGTGCTTCTTGCTGGGCCACGGTACGCAGTGAATAGAAGGTCGCCGAGATTGAGTTGGTTCGCAAGCTTTGTGTGTGCTGGGTTCAGCAGACTGACATTGAGCCTGCCCGGCTCTATGGAAGCCGAAGCGAACGTCAGACCGCTGGGCGGAAGAATTGTGCTCGAAAATCGTCTCGGATCCATGCTCAATAAATTGCTGTCGAAGGAAACCGAGAAGTCGATCTCGTCGATCTGCATTGTGTCGAGTGACCGAACAGTTGCGAGCACTGGGTTTACAGGTAGATCGACGATCGAAAGTGGTGTGACTGTTTTCCTGCCTATGCTCTTGCACGATGCGAGATCTCCAGAACCAGACGAGGACTGGGCTGTAAGGATGACAATCGTATCGTGGGATGCTCCGTCGGGCGTGCGATAGTGGATGGTCATTGGGCTCGTGTAAACACCGCCCGTCAGTGGAAGAAACTGAATTGTGATGTGACCAGTGCTGTCCTTCTGAAGTTGAACGGGGAATTGCCCCGGAGATGGCGAGAACGGTTGCTGCACACTGACCGAATCGACGGTGAGAACTCCGCCGCTTCCATTCGCAAGCGTGCAGAGCACATTGGTATTGCCACAATAAGGAGCTGAAACAGAATCGGCCTGTGCGGAGAGCGTCGGGATCGAGAACGAAAACTTCGCGACGAATGCATCACCCTTTGTGCCATGGTTCACCGTTTGGAATGCGCCTTTCGTCGTCGGAAAACCGATAGGAGGTGTGCCTATGGAAGTCGTGAAGCCACCGATGTAGGCGTTTCCGAAGCGGTCGACAGCGATGCATTCGCCTTCATCGAGATCACCTCCTCCAAGATAGGTCGCATAGAGAATGTTATTGCCTGCAGCATTCAATTTCACCAGCACTGCGTCATCTCTGCCATTATTGTTCTGTTGAAATGCATCGGGAGTAGTTGGCCTGCCATTCCCAAGCGTCGTTCCGGTAATGAAAGTATTGCCGAAGGCATCGACACCAATGCCGCCTGTGAATATCGAGCGTTCCGAAGCTGAGGATCCACCAAGATAGGTCGAATAAAGAAGTGCTGACCCAGTAGGATTCAGCTTGCTTGCAAACATTGTAAAATCGCTGTTGCTTGACATTTGGTAAGCACCGGGAGTAGTTGTGAATCCTCGCCCTGCTTGTCCAGCAACATATGCATTCCCTGAAGGATCGATCACGATGCCTGCAGCTTCAGAGGGACGAGTGCCAGAAAGATAAGTTGAATAGAGAAGCGAACTGCCGCTGGCATTGAGTTTTGCCACGAATGCGCTTCCACCAAATGTATCGATGGTGGAATTCAAAGGTGTTGTCTGAAATGCACCGGGTGTTGTTGGAAAACCAGAAGGATACGTCCCGAAGGATTGTGTCCGGCCAGTTACGAACGCTTCACCCGCGGTATTGACAGCAATTCCCATGGCGGCATCATCGCCCGACCCTCCGAGGAAGGTCGAATAAAGGAGCGAGGAACCAGACGCGCTCAACTTCGAGACAAACGCGTCCCAGCGGCTGTTGGGCGTTGTCTGGAAAGCTCCCAGCGTGGTAACCAGGTCCGTCGTCGATCTGCCAGCGATGTATACATTACCGGCGCTATCGATCGCGATCGCGTTCGCTTCATCGGCTCCGACAAAGGTCGAGAAGATAAGCCCCGTGCCCGTGGCATTCAGCTTCGTTACTATAGTGGAAGCGCGATAGGTTGGCGAATAAGAGCCTGCTGTAGTCGGGAAACTATCATGCGAACTCGTAAAGCCAACGACAACAGCATTTCCTTGCCCATCAACTGTGATGCCCATGGACCAATCGTTGGCACTTCCTCCGATATAGGTAGAGTACACTAGAGCACTCCCCGAGGGGTTTAACTTCGTTACGAAGATGTCGCTTGCTCCATTGTTTGATGTCTGATAGGCGCCGGTTGTAATTGGATAACCAGTTGGATACACACCGCTCGAATATGTGCCTCCGGTTGCGTAAGCATTCCCGGAAGCATCAACCGCTAGGCCCATCCCTTGAACGACTTCGTCTTTATTGCCTCCAAGACACGTCGAATAGAGAAGTGGATCGATGACGAGTGGTCGAGTGCCATCATAAGCGCCGATGTTGAAGGCTGTGCTGCCGTTGGAAGCAATGTCGAATCCACACGGAACTTGCAGTCTCTGGCCATCAATGATCTGATATGCGAAGAGTCCGCATTCTTCGATATCGCCCATGGAAGTCTTGATCCGAAGTCCATCTGAGCCATCTGACATCAATGCGTCCTGCCCTTGGAATTTCATTGCGATCTGCTTCGGATCAGCTCCAGGCTTGAGGACGAGATCGTATCTCGGCGTACCATGATCAAGATAGAAGACGAGATCAATGCCTTCATAAAGATTGGTGATCTTCACATCTCCAAACGTGCGAGCTCCTGTAGCCCACTTGGTCGAATCATTGCCGATGAACCAGTTTGTCGTACCGGGCTGAGGGTTTGATGCCTCAATGTTCGAGTGTGTTGTATTCTGGAATGACATTCGAACGATGTGGCCTGTCCGCGTAATCGTATCGTTGAGATCTTTGAACTGCATGGAGGAACAATGCAAGCGCCGCTCGATCGGTACTGAATGTCTGACGTCATAGATATCATATACGATACCGGAGTCGGTGATCCACAGATTGACATTATCGGACTGGAGCAGGTATTTCGCATGCTTATCCCACTGTCCTTTGTTTTCAAGGAAGGAGAGAGGCCGCTGTGCAAACGCGTCCAATGCACTGATCTTCGCGCTTGGTTCGCGGTCAAGTTGTTGAGCATTGGCATTCAGAGCGCCGAAGAAGATACCGAGAACAAAGGAAGGAATGCAGATTAGGTTACTTGAGAAGTGTCGCATGTTCGTTCTGATTTGATAGAACGCGAGTGTCGAAGTCGACTGTCAACTGCTAAAAATCCTAAGCAATCAAACGCTAATCATAATTTCAAGAGTGCCGAAAACGACTACTCATTTAGTACTCACATCAGACGGGGCCTCAATCATGTGTCACTGAGTCTTTGTCTTCGAAGTCGCGCGAAGGAGTTTGTAATCACAATTTAAACTTAATTAATAACAAAAGACTCAATCAGACCATCTGTGATATCACAACAAACTTCAGCTATGTCGGTTACCGCCTTAGGCTCTTCTTCGAGGCAGTATAAGTACTCAATTTACTACTCAGGCTCTGCGGATGAGAGCTGTAATCGGCCAACCTTCAGCGCTCCTTTTCAGCCGTTGAATGAAAAGATTAGATGAGTTGTCTGCTGACGTATGAAGAACGACATCGATGCCTTGCAAAAGGCTCTTCTTAAGGAGCGTCGTCATAGACAAAGAGTCTATCTCCTGTTGTCTATAGCGGATGTCGTGCGCTTCACGGATATTCATGCAGCGATCGATGTCTTCAGAGCATCAAGGAGGCGATTGCGAGCAAGGAGTTGGATTTGATCGCAGAGACCCAGCTTATGGCAGGAACAAGAGAATCTTAGGACCGCGTGATCGGTCGCTCGGCTCGATCGATCCGGAGGTCGAAGATGTCCGGACGTGCATAATGTCCGCAGACATCGAGATCCCATTTTGATGCATTAAGTAAACCCCTGTCGAACGAAGCGAATAAAATGTCTTCTTGTTTTTCTACAGGTCCTGTGATGTTCTTACCGTTGGGTCCGACGACCACACTCATACCGGGGTTTACCCAGTCTTTTGTTGGAGGATACAAGGACTTGAATTCATATCTGTCTGGAATGTCGGAGACCTTTTGAACGGTCGCGCAGCCAATAACGTATACTCTGCCTTCGCGCGCAATGTGCTGCATGGTTGCGGTCCACGGATCGCCATAGTCCCAGGTAGGTGCGAGATAGATCTCAACGCCCGCGGCGTACATCGCGTATCGAGCGAGCGGCATGTAATTTTCCCAACAGATCAGTCCGCCTATTCTTCCGATCGGAGTATCGAAGGCCTCTAGGGTACTGCCATCTCCCGATGCCCAGATCAGGCGCTCACCGGCAGTTGGAACAAGCTTACGATGTTTGCCGAGGATCTCTCCTTCATGGCTGATATAGAGAAGCGTATTAAATAGACTGCCTCCATTGGCAGCGCCATTTCTCTCATTGATGCCAATGGCTACGGTGCATTTCGCTTGCTTTGCCGCTTTTTTCAGCTTCTGGGTATGCTCATCGCCAATGGTGATGGATTGTTCGAGCATCTCGCGGTGCAATTCCTTCATCATCGCGCCTTTACCAGCCGGAACAACCCAAACCCAATCAGGATAGCCCGGCAGAAATGCTTCGGGAAAGAGGACTAGTTTCGCGTTCTTTCGCGCTGCATCTGCAATGAGGTCGCAGGCTTTTTGCACGCTCGCCTTCAAATCCATGAAACAAGGTGTAGCCTGAATCGCAGCGATTGTCGAAAGTGTTGTTTCCATTGGGGGATAAGGGACTAAACTTCCTATCGTAATAAGTTGCCTCGCAAGGTAAACATTCCACTTGATCTGTGGTCAGTCACACAGATCGAAGTTCTCAGGACTTGACCATCGATTCGAACGAGCGCTTATTGTTGCGTGCACTTTTCTCTTGATTGGTTGTGTTAAAAAAGCCAATTCACTCAGCACAAAAAGAATTTGAAACTCCGGTTTACATGAATGCCATGGCCTCCGATATCCAGAACACAAAAAGCTTTTTTGGGGAGTTGGTGAACAAGATGAAACATTCGCACGCATTCTTGAGCATTGTTCTTGTTGCGACAGCAGCGCTCGCCTGCATCATCACTACTGCTTCTCAGGCAGTTGCACAGGTTGATGATTTTGTTGTCGATGGCATTCATGTGTTGCTTGAGCCTACAAAGGCGAATCAGATCGTCGCTGTGGTCGTGGGCATCGAAGGCGGGTTTGGTCGAATGGAGACCGATAATCCGGCGTTGCCGGCGATGATGGCGGCTGTCACCACCTCGAGTGGCAGCGACTTCATGAGCAAGAGTCAGTATCGGGAAGCACTTTCGCGGCTCGTGACAACGATCGATGCCAGAACTGGACGATTTGACACCAAGTATCTTCTTTCGTGTGTCAAACCAAAGCTTGCTGAATCCTGGAAGATATTCGCCAGTGTTTTGCAGCATCCTCTGTATGACCAGGAGGAATTCGCGCGCCTGCGGGAACAGGCGGTTTCCGATATTGCAGGACGGCATGCCGACCCCGAAGGATCAACAAGATTCGTCATCGATAGCATTTGGACGCAGAGTTTGGCAATATGGAGACCTGCGCAGATCAAGGATGTGAACAGCGTGACAATCGATCAGCTCAAGGCGTATCACGATAAAGAACTCGAGCGCTCGCGGATGACTGTCGTTGTTGTCGGAGATGTGAGCCGCGATGAGATCACGAGGATGATCCACAGCTCGTTTGCTTCGATCCCAAAAGGAAATTATGTCCGCGAGCCCTACGCGACGGTTGCGGGACTGGCGACAACAGATTTGGTCGTTGACAATCGCGTTGTTCCGACGGCTTACATTTATGGCAGATTTCTCGCACCGCCCCGGCGCGATCCGATCTTCTGGCCGCTCGTCATGGGAGGATTCGTGCTGGACGACAGGCTGTATGAAGAAGTTCGTACGAAACGTAATTTGAGTTATTCACCGCATTCCTATGTAACCGGCAACAATGGTAAATATTTCGGACAACTCAGTGTGTCTACGACAATGCCGGACTCGACGATGCATGTGATGAATCGTGAATTTGCAAAGATTCGTGAAGATGGCATTACTTCAAAAGAGCTTAAAGACAGACGCGCGGAGTTCATCACGGAGTACTATATGTCGCAGCAATCGAACATTGCGGTTGCCGTGCAGTTGTATACGACGCTGCTCGAGACGGGCGACTGGCATCGCGCGCTCACGGTGATCAAGGACGTGAATGCCGTCTCACTGGGTGATGTAAAGACGGCCATGCGCAAGTATCTTCATGACATCTACTGGGTCGCCGTCGGCGATCGCAGCAAGATGACCCGCACGGACTTTCTTTTCCACTAAATGTCCTTAACTGCTTCTCGAACTCTGTTGCAAACGTTAACAGGGCAGTGCCGGCTATTAAGTCTTCTCGTGTTGGTGATCGCCTGCGGTTGCTCGAGTAAGGTGATCGAAAAAAGAGTGCACTATGACGTTGCCCGAGTTGACACAATTCATGGTGTCTCGTACCCTTATACTTTCAATCGAGCACTAGACCTCCGGAATGCCGGATTGTATGAAGCCGCCGCGTACGACTATGTCATGTTGTATCCAGACTTCAAGGATAGCGTTGTACACGCCTGTCTCTCAATGGATCAGCAACTTGAAACGGAAGATGACTTGAATAATGTGGCGTGGTTTCTAAAGCAATCTGTGGTGGGGGAGGCGATGCATGATCCGGAAGTATGGCACGACGGGAGGCTCGATAAAAAGGTGATTCACAACAGATATGAAGTGGTCGATGAACTGCTCTATTCGTTGTTGCAGTATGGAGTGAAGTAGCACGTTGCTCTAGTGCGCGCACAAAAAAACACCGCTTATCCAAAGATAAACGGTGCTTGAAACCTCGACCTAAGTGCGATCAGGAAACCACGTGATTCTCCTTTAGCGCTTCGTCAACTTCGGCCTCATCGCCGATGACTTCTTCGCCGTGGGCGCCCGTCTTGCGATGGCGCTCTTCCTCAACGTTGTAGCCACGGACGCGAGCATATTCGATCAGCTTGTTGCGAAGAAGCTTTCTGCCCCGGTGCAAACGCGAACGAACAGTACCGATCGGGCAATCTACAAATTCCGCGATCTCTTCATACGTAAATCCCTCGATGTCGCAAAGGATCACGACAGTCCGAAAATCTTCCGGCAGCGATTCAACCGCGCGGGTTAGATCGTCATCGAGCAAATTACGGTAGAGACGCGCTTCCATGTCGTTCGGATCTGTGTATTCCGAACGGATGGTATTATAGAAGTTCTGGATGTCCTCGTAGTCAACTTTATCAGGCTCTTTGCTCTCTTTGCGATAAATGTTGATATAGGAATTCTTCATGATCCGGAAAAGCCATGCCTTGCAGTTGGTGCCGGGCTCAAATTTGTCCCAGAACCGGTAGGCCTTCATGTAGGTCTCCTGCAGGAGGTCATTCGCGTCGTCCGGATCGCCGGTCATTCGCAGCGCGAAATTGTATAATGCATTGATGTGCGGCATCGCCTCTCGTTCAAAATCCCGATGGCGGTCCCGTACTCCCTTCTCGTCCAGCTGATTCAGCGTCAATCCGTAGCTCACTCTTCTTGCCCCTTCTTATACGTAACTTTTAACCCTTGCCCTATTACACTTTGTTACCCTAGCTTTAGTTTTCATTGCCATCCACATGCCATACCGCTCGCGCTAGCCTGCATAGTTTTGGACTTTAACGCTTGTTTCTGCCTCTACGCTCGCCAGGATGCAAAAAGCTGGGATTCTTTCTGGATTTGAGGGTTGTTATCTTTGACTGTACCAACCAGCGGTCACCTCTCGATTCCAGACCGGCAAAAATACGAAATTTTTTGCTCGAGTCCAAAAAGAAACTTGGTTCTTATGCCATTCCGCGGTAAAATCCTGCCAAAACCTGCTAACTCCCTCCAACTCCCCAAGATGTTCTGCAACTGTTCTCGGTCTTTACACGAAAATAATGAACAATTGTTTCGACGCCTATTATTCGAGGAGAACGCTACCATCAAGGTGTCTCCCACCCTAAGTGACACGTAATCGTCCCTTTTCTTGCAAGTTTGTGCGCTGGATGACAGATTATTCATGCAGCTCAACCCACACAAAGCAGATGATATCCACCTGTATAACGCTTCAGAGTTGCCAAAGTAACAACCCAAGATCCCTCAACCTGACGGTGGTCAGGTTTCGTTAAGCAGCCGAGCCCGGGCAGTACGGAGCATTCGGTCCATCCATTGCCAGGAGTAAAGCGTCAGAACGGCGAAGAGCATCCCGCCAATAAGGTCGATCACATAGTGGTATCGGAGATAGACGGTCGAGAAGATCAAGCTTGCGCCGATCAGGAGAATGACCCACTTTAGCTTTGCCTTATACTTGAAAGCCAGCAGGATCGTAATGAATGTAATGTCGGTGTGGCCGCTGGGGAATGCGTCTCGAGTTACGTGCTGGCGGATGACATTCAGCGGGGCCTGAATATCGATATTCTCACCCGCATTGAGGAAATGTCGCATGACATCGGTAAAATACCCTCCGGGAAGTTCTTTGGACAAATTCACAAAATCGTGCAGCGTGAAACGGGGCCCGACAGCAGGATAAAGAATGTAGCCGAGATAGGAAAGGAAGAATCCATAGACGACAACAAACCTCAACTCCGTCAGTTGATCTTTTGGCTCTCGCCCAAAGCGCTGCTCTGCCAATTCGTGTTGATGGCGACGGTAAAGCTCGACCGCAAGTATAACAGGCAAGAAATAAAACAGCGCGTAACAGACCTGGAGATACTCGACCAGCCAGGGAGCGGGCGGAATGTGCGTGAACAACCAGACCGTCGGATCGGTGTGGAAGAGCAGGCGGTCGACGAGGATCAGGCTGTCATCATAATCACGACCGTGCAAGACGAACGACATCTTCTCCGATAACTTGAAGAAAATTGGGATGACTGGCGCCAGATAAAACAAGTGGAGCAGTTCAACCCATCTCGACTTGTTACGAAGTCGCAGAACGTTCATCGCCCAGACTGCCGCGATTGCAACGAGACTCGCAGCCACAACCCATCCCCATTCATCGATCCGATAGGAGCCCAGGATCGCGATCGTCATCATTAGCATGGCAAAGGCCACCACGAGCAGATCGACCGAAGCGAACATCCGAAGTACTGGCGCAAACGCCTCCGTGCCGGCCTTGCTTTGAGGCCGGGCCGTTGTCGGAGTGGGTTCTGCAATATTTCGGATCAGTTGTGCCACGTAGTTAAGAAAAAGCGAGCCGTTCCTAACAATAAGGAAGTAAGTTGCTATCCCGTCACGGAGAAAGATCGGCCGTAAACTTCGGAGCGCAAGTTAGCTCCATACAGACGACGCCTGAGTAAAGAGATCAATCAGCTCGCCGATTCCTAGTTCTTCAGCACGCTGTCCCAATAATCCAACAGGAAGCTGCGCGATACGCTCCTCGGGCACAAGCCCTTTCAGGTTATTGCGAATCGTCTTTCTCCGCATGCGGAATATGCCGCGAATAAACTTTTGAAATCCGTGCTCTGGGAAGCCTGCAGGTGGAGTTTCGCCAGTTCGCGCGAAGTATGGCCGCTGAAAATTGATTCGAATTACCGCGGAGTCGACTTTAGGAGGTGGCTTGAAGGCACCGGCTTTGACCTTAAAGAGGAATTCAACTTCGCCGAAGAAATTTGCGATCACCGTTGGGATTCCGTACGCTTTCGTTCTCGGTGAGGCCGTGAGTCGCTCAGCGACTTCCAATTGAACGAGTAGCACGGCATCTTTGATAGCCGAACGTTCCTCGATCAGTTTGAACAGGATAGGGGATGTGATGTAATAGGGAATATTCCCGACAACGCGAAGAAGCCTCTCCGGAGTACCGATCGTCCGAAGATCAATGGCGAGTATATCCTGGTGCTCAACTTTGAATCGATCGCCCTCGCTCGCAAAATGTGCTCGAAGTTCTGGTACTACACGGTCATCGACTTCGAAGGAGATGAGTCGCTCGAGCGGCGATTTAAGAAGTTCTGCAGTTAGCAGTCCCGTGCCTGCCCCGATCTCCACGACATTATCTCCAGTTGTGATCTCGACAGCGCCGGTAATGCGCTTTAGTATTGCCGCATCTGCCAGGAAATGTTGCCCAAGTGACTTTCGCGCCTGAAGTTGAATCATGGTTTCTTAACCAACTTCTTTGACAACTCGTCGCACAGGCGAGGCAACATGAACTCTTCCAACACTCCAGACCCTATACCTACGCCCAAAATATTTCCAATACCCAAACATGAAGATCGTAGTCGCTGGAGCAACCGGATTTGTCGGAGACGGGATCGTTAACAATCTTCGTTCGGCAGGACATGAATTAATTGCGATCGTCCATTCTCCACGATCGGGCGAGGATCTTCGTGCCAACCATCCTGAGATTACACAAGTGATCGCAGATGTATCCGATGATGCTGCCATTCGCTCGGTTGAAGGCGCCTTTGCTGGCTCTGATACACTTGTCTATTTGCCAGGTCTCTTGCGTCAATTCCCGAAACAAGGACGCACATTTCAAAAGGTACATGTAGAAGGTGTTCGAACACTGTTGGCATCGGCAACACGCTCTGGCATCTCACGCTGGGTACAAATGTCCGCCCTCGGCACGAGAGCAAACGCTGTCACGGAGTACTTCAAAACGAAATGGCAAGCCGAAGAACTCGTGCGCGCGAGCGCACTCGATTGGACGATCCTTCGACCTTCGATTGTCTTTGGCACCACACCAACGAAGAAAATAAGTTTCGTTAACGAAATCGCGAAGGTTACACGCACTGCTCCATTGCTACCTATCTTCGGTGACGGAAATTATCGCATGCAGCCAATAGCACTCGAAGTCGTTGCTGATGCCGTTGCGAAGGCACTCAATCAAAAAGAGACCATTCATCAGTCGTATGATCTGGGCGGTCCGGAGAAAATTGCATACGAAGAGATCATGCGGTTGATCTCGCGTGCAGAGGGCAAGAACAAGCCAGTCGTTCATATCCCGTTTGGGCTGGTCGAATTCATGGCTTCGTTGCTGGATCGGTTCGCGGTATTCCCGTTCACGCGAGACCAACTCACGATGCTCAAAGAAGAGAATATTGTTCACGATCCGGCGCGCGAGCGAGAATTTAACGAAATCTTTCACCCAAGGAAGATAACATTCCTTGAGGGACTACAAGGATCTCTCCCCTGAAGGCGGGCACTCTTTGCTAAGAATCCTCTTATCAGTTGATACTGGCATGCTCTCACTGTAGCTCTTCAATAGGCATGCTGGCGCATCACGAGTTGTGGAACCGAGCCGTTCAGCCAGTCGGCTTTTCCATGGCAATCAAACGCACATGCTTCGATGCGGTATCGAAGTGACCCTGAGTTGAGTTGTAAGGGGATTCTTGATTGCTTCCAGATAAATCAAGGTTAATATGATCCGAGTGCTCATAGCAGACGATCACGCGATCGTTCGCGAAGGCCTGAAACAGATCGTTGCGCAGACCATGGATATCAAGGTGGTCGGAGAAGCAACGAACGCTGCAGAGGTCGTTCCGAAAGTGCGATCACTCAAGCCTGATCTGCTCCTTCTCGACATTTCCATGCCCGGCAGAAGCGGGCTTGATGTGCTTATTGAGGTCAGACGCGATCATCCTGAGGTACCAGTTCTTATCCTGAGTCTTCACGCCGAGGACCAGTATGCGGTTCGCACACTCAAGGCAGGCGCGGCAGGGTATCTCACAAAGGAAAGCGCCCCGGACCAATTGATCGCCGCGATTCGCAAAGCTTCGAGCGGTGGAAAATACATTAGCAGCAATCTCGCCGAACGCCTGGCGCTGCATCTTGTGTCCGACAAAGGTGCTAGCCCGCATGAGCTCCTCTCGAACCGCGAGTTTCAAGTCTTCAGGATGATTGCCCTCGGCAAGACCGTAACGGAGATCGCTGAGGAGCTTTCTCTCTCTGTGAAGACCATTTCGACGAACCGGACCAGAATCCTCGAAAAGATGCAAATGAAGAATAACGCGGAAATAACGCAGTATGCCTTACAGCACAGTTTGATCGAAATTGGACAGAAAGGGCAGTGATGTAGGAGATTGTCCTACGAGAAATTCGCAATTCTCCTATAAAAATTACATCACTTGACCGATAGTTAAACAATTTGCAATCCCGTATTCTTGCACTGTGACTCTTGCCCTCTGTGCAAGATCTCGACGATTGTAGATTTTTCTCTCCCACATATTGACGGACCAGACCCCGACTCGCTCCCCAAGAGAGACCGGGGTCTTTTTTGGCCCAGCCTCAAGTAACGATCTTAGCCTTTCGGATTCGTTGGGCGAATGTCAAGTTCTGAGATGTCCGCACGTGCAGACAAACCGACAGCAGCGACAACTGCTTCAGCGACATCTTCAGATTGAAGAGCGGACTTCGACTTGATCCGACTTGCATCAGCGGTTACGAAGAATGCCGTTTCGACACTTCCCGGGAAAAGAGTAATGACTCGTACATTCTCCTCGCGCACTTCGAGAAAGAGCGATTGCATCAAACCGCGAACGCCAAACTTGGACGCGCAATAAGCTGCACCGCCGACGAACCCATTCTTTCCAGCAAGCGAGGCAATCGTCACGATTGATCCTTCACGACGTTTACGCATCACAGGCAAGACACGTTTCGTCGTCAGAAAGACTCCTCGAAGATTCGTCGCGATGACGGAATCGAACTCCTGTTCACTCAATTCTTCGACAGGTTTGAATATCCCAAATCCCGAATTGTTGACCAGCACATCGACGTAACCAAATTCCGACTCAACAGAGGAAACAAAAGCATCAACCGAAGACTCAAACGCCACATCGCAAATACCACCCACCACCTTCGAGATCGAAGAGATCTTCTTCAGCGATTCTACCGCTCTATCGATCTCCTTCTTGTTCCGAGCACAGATCGCGATGTTAGAATCAGGGTACCGACGCAGAAAACATTCAGCGATCGCATAACCAATTCCCTTCGATCCACCCGTGACCAGAATATTCATGCCCTACAAATTTGCACCGATCGAAAAATAGAACCGAGGTTTGTTCAGATCGAGTGGCTTCTCAGAACTCTGCGTGAATCGAAAGTTCTCACCGACGGCAAATCGCGCCAAACCAAGCGGAGTTTTGAGACCGATCCCCATCCCAATCCCGTGCACGAGGGCTTCAAACTTGATTGTTTCTGGTACCAGCCAGGTCGCACCAAGATCGTATCGCATGCTTACGAACGTTGGAAAGAGCAGCGCATGCGGTATCGCGATCTGGTAGGTAATGCTGCTGGCGATCATCTGACGTCCCCGAGCCTCACCTTCATTTAAGCCATAAAACGATTCGATGCCGCCGAGAGAGAATTGCTCCATGCGCGGCAACGTGAGATCCCCAAAACCCGCCGATACTCTCGGGATAAGCGTGTGCAGACTCGAAAGGGGGATTGCCTGTTCGAGGCCGGCGTAAATTTTTGTGTACGATACGCCACCTGCAAGAAACTTTGCACCGATCTCATAGTAGGCAACCGCATAGGTCCCCATTTGCGGGAATGATCGGTCGTTGCGTGAATCGATGTCGAGTTCACCGCGCATGGCAGTTACGAAGTCTGTCGTTATCAGAGGATCAGCAGTGCGAACGGAAAAATAGCTTTGCTTCTCATGGCGGATCTCAAACGAGAGTTCGGCAACACGTCCCACATCGCCACCGATCTTCAACCGTTCACCGATATCGCGCGACTCCCGAACCACATCCGTGATTTCCGAATTGATTCTACCGCCGGCAACATCCACAACGGTATGATAGACGGTCATGTCTTTGTAACCGGAATAGAGCTGTGCGAGCAACGAAGTGGTCGAACGAAAAAGCCTCGGGGCTTGAAACGTGATCGCACCATATCGTGTGAGCGAGCCAACGCCGCCCTTGATCGAAATACTTGTTCCAGTCCCAAACATGTTTTCGTTGGCAAGTTCACTCGAGAACTGCGCTCCATACTCGTTGTCGGCAAACAGGCCAAGTCGCAGAATATTCGAGGCGCGCTCCTGGACAGTCAGCTTCAGGACGGGAAGCTGCCTGCTCGAATCCGGTTTGCTATGTAATACCTCGATACTTGTGAACTCGAAAAAACCGGTACTCGTCAAATTGCGAAGTCCACGCTCTGCGTCCTGTGCTCGGAAGATATCTCCTTTAGAAAGTGGAAATTCGCGAAGCACGATTTCGGGATGGAATGTCGCGTTGCCTCCAACGATCACATCTCCAATCTGCCCTTCATCAATATAGATGGTCGTCGTGGCGGAGCGCTCACGTGTGATGCTATCAACACGCGCAAGTGTGTAACCCTGTGATCGGAACGCCGAGACGACCTCTGACATTTCGCGATGAAACGTTCGCGCGGAGGCAGGGCCATTCATCAATGAGCGCACAGCTCGTTCTACGGTATCCGGGATCGATCGCCCATACGTTTCAAGAATGACATCGGGATTTCCATCGATCGCGGCGTCTTCATTCATTGGCTCCGGCGCAGATCCCGAACCGCCTAATCGCGGAGTGACGAGTCGCAAGAGCTTCGGCAACATTGCTCGCGCAGCATCTCGTCCCGATTCGATAATGCCGGCCACGTCCTGAAAATCGGCCGCTCCGCTTGAGATTCCTGGAGTAATGACTGCATCAGCGCGAGAGAGCGACTCTCGACTCAATCGAAGCATCATGAGCGTAATCACCTGATCGGCAACATCCCATGGGGAGGAGAGATCTTCACGGGTGCGCAAGGTCGCCGTGGTGTTTGAGGCGATCGCGATATCGGCTCCAGCAGAATCTTTCGCTACATCGACCGGCACGTTTGAGAGAAGTCCACCGTCAACCAGAATGGCGGTGTCGGCACTTAGTGGAGTAAAGCGAAGTGGAAGTGTAATGCTCGCGCGCATTGCTGACGTAAGATCCCCCTGGGTGATCAGTCTTCGATTTCCTGTAACAATGTCGGTTGCCAGTGCGATAAAAGGTACACGCAGATCGCGAGTAAAATCCTGTGCCGTACCACCCGGGGCGTTGATCACCATCGCATTCAGCAGCATGGTAAGTCGCTCGCCGCTTGAGAGCGCTTTTGGCAGGACGGGCTTGAAAAAACCGCTGAATCGAAGTGAGAGTACGGCGTTATCGTTGTCCTTCTGATTCAGCATGCGCTCGGTTCGATGCGAATCGTCGTCGAAATCAAGGATGTCCGACCAGTTGGTGCGCTCGGCGAATCGCTCAAGCTCCTTTGGAGAATAGCCTGCCGCGTAGAGGCCTCCGATCGCCGCGCCCATGCTTGTACCTACGATGAGATCGATTGGGATATGTGCGCTGTCCAGAACATCGAGGACGCCGATGTGCGCAAGGCCTTTCGCACCGCCGCCGGAAAGAACGAGAGCAACCGAAGGATGACCGCGAGCACCCAGCAACTTTGAAAGTGCGCGCATTTCCTCTCCGCGCTCAATCTGCCGCGTCTGCGCGAACGAGATGCATGGCAATGCCATACCCGTCACACACAGCGTCAGACAGAGAAATGAGAGAAAGAGCCGGTTCGCAGACATTCGTGCAAAATTAACGCATGGCACGAACAAACGGGAATGGAAAGCCATTGCAATCAACAAGCTTGAGCATGAAAGTTCATAGCTTCCGTGAGCAACTTCTATCCGGTTCCGTTTCAATTTTTCGGAGGCACCTATTATCCTGCAAATCGGAGACTTATGTGATAAATGCCGCTGTTTCACATCCAGTAATTTTGAAGCGGTTCGGATGGCATAGGCTGAATTGATACCGACAGAGCTTCTAAATCCATACACGCCGCCATCGATCAATCTAGAATCGCTCTCGGTAACCACCGGTCGCACTCGCAGTTTCGAGGTCCGGGATCTGGAGCAATGCCTGAGGATTTTGTGCACGGTGTGACCGTTCCGAACTCATTTTCGAGCGCTTACGCACTATGACAAATGTATCCTCTGCGGACGAATTGCACGTCGTCTTTGGCACGGGCCCGTTAGGCAGAGCAGTGATGCGCGAGCTAGTCGTTCAGGGCAAACGGGTTCGCATGATCAACCGAAGCGGCAAATCCGAAGCGCAAACGAACGGCGTCGAATTTGTTGCCTCCGATGCGTTCGATCCACAGAAGGTGAGAACTGTCACCGGAGGCGCGACTGTCGTGTACCAGTGTGCACAGCCTGCTTATCAGGAGTGGGTAACAAAGTTTATCCCGCTCCAGGACTCGATTGCGTCCGGTGTCGCAGCAAACGGTGCCAAGCTTATTGTCGCCGAGAACGTGTACATGTATGGCGAGGTTGACGGGCCGATCCGCGAAGACTTGCCGTATCATGCCACAACGCGCAAGGGGAAAGTTCGTGCGGAAATGGCCGAGAAACTACTCGCTGCAGACAAGAGTGGCAAGCTGCGGGTTGCAATCGGGCGCGGCTCGGACTACTTTGGGCCAGGTGTTCTTGAATCCAGCCTTGGTGCGCGCGCCATCTACCCCGCGCTAAAGGGGAAGAACGCGGTGCTGCTTGGCAACATCGACCTAGCTCACACGTTCACTTACATCGACGATTTCGGCAAAGCGCTGGTGGTACTGGGTCAGCATGACGAGGCGCTTGGCCAGGCATGGCATGTCCCGAATGCCGAAAGCCTGACACAGCGTGAACTGATGACTCTCTTCTTTGAGGAGATCGGAGCGCCTCCAAAGATGAGCGGAATGGGAACGCTGACGATGCGCTTCGCCGGGATTTTCATTCCAGGAGCGCGGGAAATGGTGGAAATGATGTACGAGTTCGAGAAACCATTCATCGTTGATAGCAGCAAGTTCGAACACGCGTTCGGCATCCACGCTACACCCACACGGCGGGCGATCAAGAATACTCTAGCATGGTATCGTGAGCATCCTCCCAAGTAAGCTTCGGGCTGCTCGTAGAGTGAATGAATCAGCGGTAACAGCCATTTTTTCTTATTTGCTTAGTCTCCGCTGCTGCCTACATTTAGCAATGAAATCCGTTGTTTTAATGCAAGACATGATTTAGGTCATAAAAACCCCTGTCCTGCTTCCAGTAATTTTGCAAGTGTTCGAATGATACGTGTCGAATTGGTACCGAAGGAGCTGCTGAAGAAATACAACGCAACGTGCGTGAAGCTTGAGAAAGGCGCAATCCTTTTTCGGCAATCAGAAGAAGCGACAAGCTTCTTCATCGTTGACAAAGGGAAGGTGAAAATGGCGCATTACAGTGATCAAGGCAGGGAATTTGTCCAAGGGTACTTTACCGATGGCCAAAGCTTTGGTGAGCCTCCATTCTTCAATCACAAGCCCTACCCGGCGAGCGCAGTTGCAGTTTCCAAGAGCACGATCTGGAAGATCGGCCGAGAGGATTTCCTCAAACTGCTTCGCGAAAATTTCGATGCACATCTCCGACTGACCGAGGTACTCAGTGACCGGCTTGTTTACAAGTCGATCATGCTGAGCGAAGTCGCAGTTGAAGAAGCCGATCATCGACTCACGACACTCATCAACTATTTCCGCAAGTCGGAAGGCAAAAAGAAAGGGGAGACCTACAACGTCCCTTTCACACGCCAACAGCTTGCCGATATGGCTGGACTCCGAGTCGAGACGGTCATTCGAACGATCAAAACCATGGAAGAGCAAGGAAAGCTGGAGATCGAAGAAGGAAAAATTCTTTGGCATTAGCTTCGCTACCGTTACTCGATCCGTCAATACACAATTACTTAATAGAACTCATCCAAATGCTAATCGACCTTGAACCCAAAACCATCAGCGAAATAGTTGTTGACGATTACCGTACAGCCGCGATCTTCGAAAAAAATGGACTTGACTTCTGCTGCCGTGGCAACCGCTCGATAACAGAAGCTTGCAACGAGAAGGGCGTGGATCAGGACAAACTTCTCGGCGAGATCGCTGCGCTTCAGTCGGAAGCCTCTTACAGCGATACACATCTCCAGTTCTGGAGCCTTGACTTCCTTGCCGATTATATCGTCCAGAACCATCATAGCTACATCCGTGGAACAACACCAGCGATGAAGGCTCATGTGATCAAGGTCGCAGCCGTTCACGGCGAACATCATCCCGAAATGGTGCGCGTGCGAGATCTTTTCCTTGAGGTCTCCGAAGACATGGCTCAGCACATGGTCAAAGAAGAGCAAATGCTCTTCCCATACATTTCGCAACTGGCTCGAGCAGAAGCTGCTAATGCAGCATCGCCCCGTGCTCCGTTCGGTTCGGTGGAGAATCCGATCAGCATGATGCGCCAGGAGCATGAAGCCGCCGGTGCCGCGCTAGAGGAGATTCATACGATCACCAACAATTACACACCTCCTGAAGACGCCTGCACAACTTACAGGGTAACGCTGGAGGAGCTCGCTGCGTATGAACGTGATCTTCATCGTCATGTGCATCTGGAGAACAACCTTCTTTTCCCCCGAGCAGAGAAGCTTGAACAGAAGCTGCGTTCCATGAGGGTATAACTTATTTCTACACTGATTGCACTATGAAGAAGCTTTGGCTGACATTTGGAGCGGTGATCGTCTGCTCGTTCATTGTTTTAATCTGGGTCGGCACTCGCATTTACCAACAAGCACCTCCCATTCCGGATCGTGTAGTTACGACCGATGGCCAGACACTTCTCACGAGAGAAGATATTGAATCCGGGCAGAATGTCTGGCAGTCAATCGGAGGAATGGAGTTGGGTTCGCTCTGGGGTCACGGCAGTTATACTGCGCCTGATTGGTCCGCAGACTGGCTTCACCGCGAAGCCATCTTCATTCTTGATGCGTGGAGCATTCAGCAGCATAACAAACCGTTCGATTCGCTGCTATCGGGCGACAAAGCATCTCTCGTCGACGGCTTGAAAAAGCTCATGCGAACAAACACATTCGCAGAGAGCACGAAAACGATCACTCTCGATCCGATCCGAGCGAAAGCCTTTGATGCAAACGCGAAGTACTACGCGGAGCTCTTCACGAATGGGCGGGATGCCTACGCCATGCCACAGAATTCGTTGAGCGATCCGGCAAAGCTCCATCAGCTTGCCGCATTCTTCTTTTGGAGTTCATGGGCGGCCTCCACGAACAGACCGAACGACGACGTAAGCTACACCAGCAATTGGCCGCATGAAGCGCTTGTGGCTAATGAGCCAACGAGTGATTCCGTCGTTTGGAGTGGTGTAAGCATCATTATGCTCCTCGCAGGTATTGGCGGCATGGCGTGGTGGTACGCAACACAGAATCATGAAATCCCTACGGGTGATGTACCATCTACTGATCCGTTGCTTGGCTCCAACGCAACGCCCTCACAACGTGCGATCGTGAAATACTTCTGGACGGTCTCTGGGCTCATCTTGCTGCAGATTGTGATGGGTGTGATCACGGGACATTACGGAATAGAAGGCAACGGCTTTTACGGGATTCCGCTTTCGGATTTTCTCCCCTATGTAATTAGTCGTACCTGGCATACTCAGCTGGGTATCTTCTGGATCGCAACGGCATGGCTGGCTGCTGGGCTCTATATCGGACCAGCCGTTGGCCATGAACCAAGAGGTCAGCGACTCGGAGTAAATATTCTCTTTGGTGCGCTTCTTGTCGTTGTGCTTGGTTCGATGGCCGGTGAATGGCTTAGCATTATGCACAAGATGCCGGACAGTCTGTGGTTCCTCTTTGGGCACAGCGGTTACGAGTACATCGATCTTGGTCGTGCTTTCCAGGTCGCGCTCTTTGTTGGATTGCTTCTCTGGCTGTTCCTTGTGACCCGTGCTATTTGGCCGGCGCTCAAACGCAAAGATGAGCAGCGGCCGATCTTAACGCTGTTTTCGATCTCGACCATTGCGATCGCAGGCTTTTACGCGGCCGCTCTGGCCTACGGCAAACACACCAATCTTGCAATCGCCGAATACTGGCGTTGGTGGGTCGTTCATCTTTGGGTCGAAGGATTTTTCGAAGTGTTTGCGACAGTAGTGATCGCGTTCCTCTTTGCCCGCTTGAAGCTCTTGAGCATCAAGACTGCGGGACAAGCGACCGTACTCTCCTCGACGATCTTTCTCTCAGGAGGGATCATTGGGACGCTGCATCATCTCTACTTCTCCGGAACGCCGACATTCGTTCTTGCGCTCGGCTCTGTCTTCAGCGCGTTCGAAGTTGTGCCGCTCATGTTCGTAGGCTACGAAGCCTGGCAGAACATCAGGCTCTCGAGGGCGAAGCCATGGGTACAGAATTATAAGTGGCCGATCTACTTCTTCGTCTCGGTCGCCTTCTGGAACATGCTTGGTGCCGGACTTTTCGGATTCATGATCAATCCGCCGATCGCTCTCTATTACATGCAAGGGTTGAATACCACACCTGTTCACGCACATGCCGCACTCTTTGGAGTTTACGGGATGCTCGGGATCGGGCTGATGCTCTTCTGCCTTCGTGCGTTGCGCCCTGGTCTCGCATGGAAGGAAGGGATGATCCGCTTCGCATTCTGGAGCATTAACCTCGGTCTCTTTGCAATGGTCACCTTCAGCCTATTGCCTGTCGGACTTCGTCAGACATGGGCTTCCGTGAAATACGGATATTGGTACGCCCGAAGTGCAGAATTTTTGCAATCTTCCGGCATGCAAACACTTCGATGGCTCCGCATTCCAGGTGATACGCTCTTCGCCGTTGGAGCCGTTGCGCTCATACTATTTATCATCGGTCTGGCAACAGGGCATTCTCTCAAGCCGGAGGCTGGCGCCGGAGAGACGGATGATCGTACGTCACGAGCCGGGTGGATTGCTCCGGCAATGCGCAATCACGACTAGCGCTTTGCGGAGAAGTTGCAAGCCCTAAGCAACTTCTCACCTAGGGAGGATCGAATATCAACAACATTAACTCGAAGACCACTTATCCTTTTCCTCGCGAGCATGGTGCATACATCGTGCTCGCGAGTTGCTGGATCGGTGGATTGCTTTCGGCAAGAAGGCCAGACATTCTTCACGCAGCGCTCTCCTTCCTCTTTCTCGCCGCAGCCTTCTTAGCTCAAGAGCCCGTCAAGCTGCTTCTGTTCAGCCTCAGAAAGTCTCCCTCGTTCCGCCGGCGAAATATCTCCCGGCTCGCATGCAGTGCACTCGTCACGCTCGCGAGCGGAACCTGGCTCTTCGGTCATCATCCTGAGCTTCTTTACCTGCTGCTACCAGCATCCATTTTCGTTAGCGCATACCTCTGGCTCCGCTCCCGTCGAGGCGACATGGCGGATCTTGCGGTGATCGGCTTTCTTACGCTGAGTCTCGCCGCACCCTTCAAAGCGATCGCATGCGTACCGACGACGGACATGCTTCATCCTCTCGAACTCTGGATCGCAACAAGCCTCTTCTTTGTCGGCTCCAGTCTGAATGTTCGCGTTCGATTGAAGAAAGAGCCAGCGCTTCGCCTATCGATGCGCTTTCATGTTGCCGCGATCGTCTTCGCGACTGCGCTCGCAGTGTTTACACACGCGAGTTGGATACCGGCAGCTAGTGTGGCGCTCAGCTTTGCGAGGATGCTCTGGATTGCAAGCGATATCAATCGATTCTCCAAATTGCGACTTCGGCGCATTGGCTTCGAGGAGGCTGGCTTGTGCCTCGGCTTCCTTGCAATGATCGCGGCATCCTGAAAGACTCGCGACGGTACGATATTACTTCGCTTCCGCGTTATTCTCCCAGAGACCCTGAATGTTGCCTTCGGGGTCAGTGAAGTAAGCGTAGTATCCGGCGGCAGGAATCGCCTGCTTTGGTACCACCATCTTACCACCCGCGGCCTCTACTTTTTTTGCGTACTCGTCCAAACTAGGCACACTGATGCTGTTTGTAACAGGCTGTTTCGGATCATTGCGCTTCATAATGGCTCCATCGATCCCAGGCTCTCCGGTATCTCCGGTCTTGGCGAGCCAATAATCCTGACCGCCAAACGCTGAGAATTTCCATCCAAATACCGACTCATAAAACGCGGTAGCTCGCTTAGGATCTTCCGCCGGAATTTCGAAGTGTACGACTCGTGGCATTGTCTTAAGGTTGATAGTGAACGTGAATACAAAATCTACGGGTTCAGCACGAACCGGTAACCCGAAGTGTGAACTGTCAGCAGGTGCTTTGGCTCCGATGGCTCCATCTCGATCTTCTTTCGTAACGAGAGAATATAATTGTCGACTGTGCGCGTCGTTGGAAACACAGTATATCCCCAAACAGAATCGAGAAGCATGTCACGAGTTACGACCTGCCCTTCGCGTTCAACGAAAAATTTGAGGATCTGAAATTCTTTGGTGGAGAGACGTTGGGGTGCGCCGAGAAGTGAGAGTTCGTGTTTGGTGAAGTCGACCGTCACGGGTCCGAATGCAATTTGCTCGATCCCCATCTTTAACTCGTTCGATCTCCGTAGTAAGGCTTTGATGCGAGCCAGCAGTTCTCGGATGCTGAATGGCTTCGTCACATAGTCATCTGCTCCGATCTCCAGCCCAAGTACCTTGTCGATCTCTTCATTCTTGCTGGTTAACATCAGGACAAGTACACGATTATTTTCGTGTCGCAGCTCTTTGCAGATTTCCATCCCGTCTTTGCCGGGCAGCATGATGTCAAGCAGGATAAGATCGATCGTTGGATCTTTTGCTTTGAGCGCTCCTGAATTTCCATCCGCGGCCGTCACAACCACATAACCTTCCTGCGTCAGGGCCGCCTCCAGACCGATCGAAATCGCTGGATCGTCTTCGATAAGTAGTATGCGTTTCATGGTGTTGTGCTAAGTGGAAGATGAACGGTGAAGATGGTGCCAACTCCAGGCTGGCTCTCAACATCGATGCTGCCGTGGTGCGCATCGATGGTGTGCTTCACGATGGAGAGGCCAAGCCCTGCGCCACCAGCAGAGCGGCTATCTTCAACGCGGTAGAAAGCTTCAAAGATATGCGATAATCGCGAAGATTCCATCCCAATACCGGCGTCGCGAATGGATATTTTTGCATGATCACCTAGCCTCAGGGTTTCGATCCAGATCTTCCTGCGCTCGCCGGAGTACTTCATCGCATTGCTCAT
>Ga0207148_1028_pt2 | contig 37643 bp, 27 predicted proteins | sample Alteio_BWMinHeat_34_FD_153558 | JGI IMG/M metagenome (GOLD analysis project Ga0207148, IMG submission 153558) | Enriched cells from forest soil in Barre Woods Harvard Forest LTER site, Petersham, Massachusetts, United States -... | ecosystem: Environmental > Terrestrial > Soil > Temperate forest >... | reverse complement strand
CGTGGGTGGTTCCTCGGTCCGTGGTTCCCGTTCCGCCTCGGCTTTCTGTGAGATCTCGCTCTGTGACTGCTCCCTTTGTTTCGCGCCGGCGCCGTTTTCTTCGATGGTGAAAAGCGCGTCTCCTACTTTTACCTTTTGGCCCTGCTGAACATGCAGTTCCTTTACGACGCCTGAAACGGGAGATGGAACTTCGATGGTGGCTTTTTCTGTTTCGAGCTCCAGAAGGGGGTCATCCTTGGCAACTGTGTCGCCGACATTGATGAGGATTTTTGTCAGCTCGCCCGAATCGACGTTCTCACCGAGTTCGGGAAGCTTGATCGTAGTGGTCACTGATAGTGTCCTTGTGAACTCATACCGCTTTGTAGACATGCTCTCGCAAATGGAAATTCAAAGCGAACAGCAGATCCCTCGACTGCGTCCCGCGGCCGCGCTTTGCGCGGCAACTGGCAGAAACGCGCGGGACTACGCTCGGGATGACAAGTGGGATGCGGGTTTGCGATTAGGGATTTCACAGAGTCAACTCGTCTTCAGGAAATTATAGGATTAACTTTAGCCGGATTGATCTCCAAATCCTGAATGGCCTTTTGCACGACTGCCGGTTTCACGGCCTTCTGCCTGGCCAGCTCATTCAGAGTGGCCAGCGTGATGAACCGCGCGTCCACCTCGAAGAAATCGCGCAGAGCAGCCCGCGTATCGCTGCGTCCAAAACCATCCGTTCCCAGCGAGACCAGGGGGCGTGGCATCCAGCGACAGATCGAATCCGGCAAAGCCCGCACATAATCGGATGCGGCAACGAGCGCGCCCGGAGCATTTCGGAAACAGTGGGTCACGTACGGAACACGGGGTTCCTCCGAGGGATGCAGCATATTCCAGCGGTCGCAGGAGTGGCCATCCTGGTAGAGCTCTTTATAGCCGGTGACGCTCCAGACATCCGCGGCGACGTCATAGCTCTCCGCTAGCATTTTCTGTGCCTTCAACGCTTCGCGCAGAATTGCACCGCTTCCTAAGAGCTGAGCGCGAAGGTGCGATTGCTGATTTTCAGCCCGCGCGAGCAGGTACATCCCCTTCAAGATACCTTCCTCGGCTCCCTGCGGCATGGCCGGCATAGGATAAGGCTCGTTGGTTACAGTCAAGTAATAGAAGATGCTCTCCTGCTCCTTGTACATTCGCCGGATTCCGTCGCGCACAATCACGGCAATTTCATAGGCGAAGGCAGGATCGAAGGCGCGAAGATTGGGCAATGGGTAAGCCAGGAGATGACTCTGGCCATCCTGATGCTGAAGTCCCTCACCGGCAAGCGTGGTGCGCCCGGAAGTGCCGCCAATCAGGAAACCTCGTGTGCGCGCGTCGCCCGCCGCCCAGATGAGGTCGCCAATCCTCTGAAAACCGAACATGGAGTAAAAAATGAAAAACGGGATCGCCGGAATGCGATGAGTGGCATAGGCAGTCCCCGCGGCGATGAAGGAAGACATAGAGCCGGCCTCGGTAATGCCTTCTTCGAGAATCTGGCCGTTCGCCGCTTCCTTGTAATAGAGCAATGTTTCGCGGTCGACCGGATCATAGAGTTGCCCCACGTGCGAATAGATCCCCACTTCCCGGAAGAGGGATTCCATTCCGAAGGTGCGAGCCTCGTCCGGGATGATCGGCACGATAAGTTTGCCTAGTTCTTTGTCGCGCAGGAGCCTCGCCAGCAGGCGTACGAAAGCCATGGTGGAGGCGACTTCGCGGCCATCCGTACCCTTGAAGAATTCCTCGTAAAGATCTTCGGCGGGCTCGTGCACCGAAATCGGATAGACCTTGCGGCTGGGAACGTAGCCGCCGAGCGCGGTCCGCCTCTCCTGCAAATATTGCGTCTCGACGCTGTCTTCAGCAGGTTTGTAAAAGGGAGCCTGCGCCACTTCTTCATCGGAAATGGGGATTCCAAAGCGAGAACGAAATTCCCGCAACTCGTCCTCGTTCATTTTTTTCTGCTGGTGGGTGATGTTGCGGCCCTCGCCGGCTTCGCCGAGACCATAGCCTTTGATCGTTTTCGCCAAAATGACCGTCGGCGATCCTTTGTGCTCGACCGCGGCTTTGTAAGCGGCGTAAACCTTCCTGGGATCGTGTCCTCCGAGCCTCATCTTATGGAGTTGCTCGTCGGAGAGATGCTTGACCATTTCCAGAAGACGGGGATCGACACCAAAAAAATGCTCGCGGAAGTAGGCGCCGGATTCGACGCTGTTCTTCTGGTATTGGCCGTCCACGACTTCGCCCATGCGTTGCACCAAGAGGCCGTCATGATCTTTTTCGAGCAAGGGATCCCAATCGCTGCCCCACAGGACTTTGATGACGTTCCATCCAGCGCCGCGAAAAATGGCTTCCAGCTCCTGAACGATTTTGCCGTTTCCGCGCACCGGCCCATCGAGCCTTTGCAGATTGCAGTTGACGACGAAGATCAAGTTGTCGATTTGCTCGCGCGAGGCCAGAGTTATGGCGCCGAGAGATTCCGGCTCGTCGGTTTCGCCATCGCCGATGAATGCCCAAACTTTGGCGTCCGAAGGTTCCTTTAATCCGCGGTCTTCCAGGTAACGATTGAAGCGCGCCTGGTAGATGGCCATGATGGGACTAAGTCCCATCGACACCGTCGGGAATTCCCAAAAATCGGGCATCAGCCAGGGATGCGGATAAGAGGAAAGACCGCCCCCGGGCTTCAACTCCCGGCGGAAATTCTCAAGTTGATCGACGGTGAGGCGACCTTCGAGGAAGGCTCGCGCATAAATCCCGGGAGAGGCGTGGCCCTGAAAATAGACGATATCCCCTTCGCTATTCTCGCCGCGGGCGCGAAAAAAATGATTGAAGGCGACTTCGTAAAGTGTAGCCGCCGATCCGTAGGTGGAAATGTGGCCGCCAATTCCAGGCTCTTCGCGATTGGCGCGCACGACCATGGCGAGCGCATTCCAGCGAGCGAAACTCTTGATACGTCTTTCGATCTCCTGATTCCCGGGATACGGCGGCTGTGCGCTGGCGGGAATGGTGTTCACGTAAGGAGTGTTGGCCGTGAACGGCGGCGTCACGCCGGCTTCGGCCGCGTGCTGCTGCATGCGTTGCAAAATCTGTGCTGCTCGTTCGCGGCCGTGCTCCTGGAGCACAAAATCCAGCGAGTCCAGCCATTCCCGCAGTTCGACGTCTTCCACCTGCGCGGAACCCCGCGCGTGCGGCATGCTCATCTCAAGCTCCAAACCATCCGGGTTATTCTTCATTCAATTTGATTATGCATGAAGGGAAGCGGTTTGACGCTTTCCGGACCGCATTTCGATTTTTGTGCCCGCTGTGCTACTTTCAATTTAGGTACTGGCATGGCCTCAACACTCGAATCCGTAGCCCGAACTTCGCCGCACGTTGTCGCGCGAGCGCCTGGAGAACTGACGGCGGTTCCCTGGTATGTGTGGTCGCTTTTCGGGGCTGTCGTATCCGTTGTGATCGGGGGCTATTGGGACATTTCCTGGCACATGTCCATCGGCCGCGACACGTTTTGGACACCGGCGCACATGCTTATCCAATTGTGCGGAATTCTGGCCGGATTGACCAGTGGATACCTGATTCTCTCCTGCACTTCAGGGCGCGATCCGGAACTAGCTTCGGCCAGCGTGAGCGTGTGGAGATTTCGCGGGCCGCTGGGCGCGTTTATCGCGGCTTGGGGCGGCGCCACCATGCTTACGTCAGCTCCGTTCGACAATTGGTGGCACAACGCCTACGGCCTAGACGTAAAGATTTTCAGCCCGCCGCACGTGGTGCTGGATGGAGGCGTCCTGGCGATCCAGATCGGTGCGCTGGTGCTGATTGCGAGCACGCGGAACCGCGCAAGCGGCGTGGTGCGGCGGATACTCGACTGGCTGCTGCTTCTGTTGGGCGGCATGATTACCATGCTGGCGCTTACGGTGGTCTGGGAATCGACTTACCGCGTGCTGATGCATACGGCGCAGTGCTACCGGGCGGTGGCGATCGTCATTCCCGTGGTTTTTGCGGCTTTCGCTCGGATTTCCGAGAATCGCTGGGCGCGCACGATGGTGGCGGGCGTTTACACGGCTTATGCCATGGTTATGCTTTGGATTTTTCCTTTGTTCCCGGCAACGCCGAAGCTTGGTCCCGTCTATCAGCGAATCACCCATATGGTCCCCATGGAATTTCCGCTTCTGGTGATCGTGCCTGCCTTGCTGCTCGACCTGCTCGAGCCTCGATTGGCCGCCTGGAAGAAATGGCCCCAAGCGGCCGCATCCGGTGTGATCTTCCTGGCTGCTTTTCTGGCGGTGCAATGGCCGTTCGCGACGTTTCTCGTGTCGCGGGCCTCGGCGAACTGGTTTTTTGGCACGAAATATTTCGCTTATTTCGCCACGCCCAATGGCTACGATATTCGGCATCTGTTTGTGCCCATCGACTACGCCGCGTTCGGCTTCTGGATGATCATGGCCGAAGCTGTACTTTTGGCGATTCTCAGCAGCCGGCTTGGCGCGGCGGCGGGAGAGTGGGTGCGGGCGATTCGCCGGTAAAAAGAATGGGTTTGGGGCACGACCCGGCCCAAGGAGTAAAGGCGTTTGTTAAACATTTTTGCGCTGTGCGTCATGTTTCTAGGTAGCTTATCCGTGGGACTGTTTCAGCTAGTTCGTCCGCGTGACGCCCAAGCTTGGCTGGTGCGCTATCGTTCGGAACATCCGATTTTGGGATCGATGAGCTTCCTTTCAAAGGACTTCATGTCATCGCCGTATTACGTCCCCTGGATCAGAATTGTCGGAGCCCGAATGGTCATCTTTTTTGCCGGAGTTGCGCTTTATGCACTCATGGCCCTCCTGAGAAAATGAGGCTGACGAGTTTTAAGTGCTTTCGGTGGCCCGCTGTTGCCGACTCAAGTTTGCGATGAGACGATCCCTAATAGTTTTGATTGTTCTCGCTGCGTGGGCCGTGCCGGTGTGCGCCCACGTGGGCAGCCCGGATGTGTTCGTCGAGGGGAACGCCGGGCCGTATAAGTTATTCGTCACGGTCAGGGTGCCGCAGGTGATTCCGGGCATCGCGGAAATCGAAATTCGCAGCGAATCGAATGACGTAAGCGAGATTCGCATCGCGCCCATGCAGCTCACGGGGCCGGGTTCTCAGTACGCCCCCGCGCCGGAAGGCGCGGTGCGATCGAAAGACGATCCGCAATTTTTCCGTGGGAGTCTCTGGCTGATGGAGTTTGGCTCGCTGCAAGTGCGGATTGAGGCCGATGGAGCTAGTGGCAAAGGGTGGCTTGCCGTGCCGATTCCGGCTATCGCGCAGCGCATGCTGCCGATGCAGCGATCCCTAGGCGCGGTTCTGTTTGTTCTGCTGATCGTGCTGTCGTTGGGGATGGTTTCCATCGTGGCGGCGGCGGTGCGCGAAGGAAATCTGTCGCCGGGTGCACCTGCTCCGGCGACGCGCAAACGCCGGGTGCGATTCGCGGCGGCTATAGCGAGTTTCGTGGTGGCGGCGGTGCTTGCGGCCGGCGGTTTGTGGTGGCGAGCAGACGCGCGTCAGTACGCGAGCCACGTCTATACCACTCCCGAGATCGAAGCTACGGTTAGCGCGAGTGGCGAGTTAATCCTGCACGCAAAACCCATGCGGATGACCTCGGGAAATCCTCGCCGTCCGGAAGATTGGATCGACTTTCGCGATCTCATTCTGGATCACGAGCACCTGATGCACCTTTTCCTCGTTCGCAGTCCTGGCATGGACGTTTTCTGGCATTTGCACCCGGAACGCGCGGCCAGTGGTTTCACTCAGAATTTGCCCGGGATGCCGGCCGGTCACTATCAGATTTTTGCGGACGTGGTCTTGCGCAGCGGCTTCCCTGTGACGATGATCGGGCAAATCGATCTTCCGTCGGCGATCGTGGGACATCCGCTCACGGGCGATGATAGCGGGATCGATAGGAACGGCAGCCCGTCCGAAGGGGCCTCAACTGCAGAATATTCGCTTTCCGATGGCACTCGCATGGTATGGGAACACGCGGGACAGCCGCTCCAGGCTGGCGTTCCGCTGATTCTGCGGTTTCGTGTGATCGATCGTGCGGGAAATCCATCGCAGGATCTGCAACCCTATATGGGCATGGCGGCGCATGCCGCCATCGTTCGCTCAGACGGGTCCGTGTTTGCACACGTCCATCCGACTGGATCCGTGCCGATGGCTTCGTTTGAGCTGGCCCAGGCGAGTTTGCCCGCGAGTTTAGAAGAAAGCGCGAACAGCTCAATGAACATGGCGCAAATGGGTGCCGATAAAGTTGCCCCGGAAATTTCCATCCCCTATGGCTTTCCCAAAGCGGGTCTTTACCGGGTTTTCGTTCAGGTCAAACGCGCCGGTCAGATCCAAACGGGCGTCTTCGACGCGAACGTGAAATAACTCCGCTACACAGATTTAATCCTGCCTCGGTTTTAGCAAGCCTGATCGGCGAATGTCCGCCGAATACCTGAACAAAAGGACAGTGTGAGAGAGCTGTCCTTCTGTACGGTAGATTTTGAAGACCGTTTCGGGTGTTAATACGGGCCATGTATCTTCCGGTCAACTCGCCGAGAGTAGCGCTCACTGCAAGAAGTGTGGTCAGGAGAGCTCAACCGTGAAACCCAGCCTTACGATTATCTGAGACTTACGTAACAGCAAGATCTTTGTACGGCCTATCGGCCGTTGCGTCCCCCTGTCATCCGCCGAGTCGCTTCGTTTTCTCGAGTTGTGTTCGTTCTCTAAGGAGACCTATGTCGCGACAACTGAAGGCGTCCCCCTTCTACTTTTGCGTTTTGGCATGCCTGTTCGCGTTCGGGGGTGCTCATGCGCAGGGCCGACGCGGCGGCGACGGACCTGCTGTCATCACGCAAAGAATAGACGAGAGGAACCGCGTCACTCTCCAGGGCTCTACTCGCCACGAAGTTGATTCAGACAACGATCGCGGCGATGTAGATGACGCCTTGCCCATGCAGCACATGCTGCTGCAGTTGCGCCGCTCTCCAGAACAAGAGCGCAAACTGCAGCAGTTCATCGATGACCTCCATAAGGAGGCCTCGCCAAACTTCCACCGATGGATTGGCGCCCAAGAATTTGGACAAAGGTTCGGCTTGGCGACGCAAGACCTCGCCACGATTACAGATTGGCTCGAATCTCACGGGTTTCAGATCAACGTGGTCTATTCGAGTGGGATGGTAATCGATTTTTCGGGCACAGCGCGCCAGGTGCGCCTGGCGTTTCATACGCCCATTCATCATTTTAACTTTAGAGGGGAGCAGCACATCGGCAACGTGAACGACCCTCAGATCCCTGCTGCCTTGGCTCCGGCGATTGTAGGCGTCGTCTCCCTGAACGATGTCAAGCCGGTCGCTTTGCACAAAATGCGCAAGTTTCGGGGTAAGTACACATTTGATTCTTCTGGTGCTACGTATGCGATGGTGCCCTCGGACCTGGCGACCATATACAACCTGAATCCTCTCTTTCGGGCAGGCTACGCAGGCCAAGGTCAGACGATCGTACTGATCGAAGACACAAACGTATACAGCGCTGCGGACTGGACGAAATTCCGGTCGACGTTTGGGCTCTCCGGCTATTCGTCAGCTTCCTTCGCGACCATCCATCCGGCACCTTCCAGCGGCCCGAACAATTGCAGCAATCCGGGCGTCATCCCTCCCAATGATGCGGAAGCGATATTGGATGCGGAATGGGCGAGCGCCTCGGCCCCTGGGGCGACTCTGAAGATGGCGTCCTGCGCGGACACCACCACCACCTTTGGCGGTTTAATTGCCCTCGAGAATTTGATCAACAGTAGCAGTCAACCACCGGCCATCATGAGCATCAGCTATGGTCAATGTGAGACCCAGAACGGCGCATCAGCCAACGCAGCGTACTACACGGCATATCAGCAGGCGGTGGCCGAAGGCGTTTCGGTCTTTGTCGCCGCCGGTGATAGCGGCGCGGCGGGATGCGACAATAGCGCTTCCCAAGCTGTAAATGGCATCGGCGCCAACGCTTTTGCGTCCACGCCGTACAACGTAGCCGTAGGCGGTACGGACTTCAGCGATACGTATTCCGGCAGCAACAACCTCTATTGGAATACAACGAATAATTCGACTTTCGGTTCAGCACTCTCTTATATTCCGGAAATTCCGTGGAACAATTCGTGCGCCGGCCAACTGATCTCAAACTACGAAGGCTATACCACACCCTATGGTCCGAGTGGCTTTTGCAGTAGTGACATTGGCGCTTTTTTGCAGACGACGGTTGCGGGTGGCGGAAGCCCAAGCGGATGCGCGACGGGTAATCCTTCGATCGCGGGCGTGGTGAGTGGAAGCTGTACGGGGTGGCCGAAACCTTCCTGGCAGTCTATTTTGGGCAATCCAAACGACGGCGTGCGCGACACTCCGGACGTGTCGCTGTTTGCGGCTGATGGACTCTGGGGTCACTACTACGTATTTTGCTGGTCCGATACCGCAAATGGCGGAGCCGCTTGCACGGGTGCTCCTAGTGGCTGGTCGGGCGCGGGCGGAACATCATTCGCGTCGCCGATCATGGCCGGCGTGCAGGCGCTTATCAATCAGAAGTCAGGTTCGCGCCAGGGTAATCCGAATCCTGAGTATTACCACCTTGCGGCTACCGAATATTCGTCGAACGGCAGCTCATGCAATTCGAGCAATGGTTCCGGCATCGGGAGCGCCTGTATTTTCAATGACATAACTCAGGGCGACATGGATGTAAACTGCACCGGCCCGAATTGCTATCAGGGTGTGCTCTCAACTTCTAATCAGGCGTACAACCCCGCTTATGGCACAGGTGTAGGGTGGGACTTCGCAACGGGCATCGGCAGTATCAACGCCGCGAATCTGGTCAACAGCTGGCCGAATACGACTCCCGGTTTCACGCTTTCCGGGCCGCCGACTTTGACGCTTACCGAGGGAACGAGCGTCACCACTACGATTACCATCAATGAGCAGAATGGATTTGGCGGAAGCGTCGGCCTGTCTGTATCCGGTCTGCCTGCCGGAGTGACGGCATCGTTCAGTCCGAATCCTGCTACGACGTCGAGCGTTCTAACCCTGACGGCCACGAGCGCGGCTGCCACCGGTACGGTGACCCTGACGATTAACGGCGCTTCGGGCAGCCTCACGAATTCGACGACGATTACGCTCGCCGTCACAGTCGTTGGAAACTTCACTCTATCTGCATCGCCGAACAGCGTAAGTGTTGTTCAAGGATCCAGCGGCACGAGCAAAGTTACCGTGACGCCGCAGAGCGGCTTCACCAGCGGCGTCAGCTTGTCTGCTTCCGGGCTGCCCACGGGTGTAACGGCATCCTTCAGCCCGAATCCGGCTACCGGTTCCAGCACCATGACGCTGACGGCCACGAACACGGCCACGACGGGAACAGCGACGGTCACGGTCACGGGCACGGTCGGAGGCTTGACGCATACGGCGACGGTTTCGGTCACGATAACTGCCGGGCCGAACTTCACGCTTTCCGCGTCGCCGAACGGTTTGGGTATTCCCCAGGGAGGCAGCGGCATAACTGCAATTACCCTTGCGCCGCAGAACGGCTTTAGCAGCAAAGTCACCTTGTCTATTTCAGGTTTGCCCGGCGGCGTGACGGCCCTGTTTAGCCCGAATCCCACGCCGGGTTCGAGCACATTGACGCTGATGGCAAGCAGCGTGGCGACAACGGGACCGGCGACCGTAACCGTCACAGGCACATGTGGCACATTGGCGAATTCCACGACGCTTTCGCTGACTGTCTTTGCAGCCAGTGGCTTTGCCTCAGGTTGGCTCGATAGCGACGTCGGGGCGGTTGGTGTGGCTGGCGGCGCGGCCTTCAATAACGGGACATTCACGGTGAAAGGTTCCGGGCAGCAGATCTGGGGCAACGCCGACGGCTTTAACTTTGCCTATCAGACTCTTTCTGGTGACGGCTCTATCGTGGCCCGGGTGGTGAGCTTGCAGGGCGGCACGAGCGTTGAATCCGCAGGGGCGATGATCCGAGAGTCGCTCACGGCTGGTTCGACCAATGCCTACGCGGCCTTTGGGAATAACGCCCTGATGTACTTTGACGAACGGCTGAGCACAGGAGGAGCCAGCACGTCTGCCAGCACATCCACGAGTGTGACGCTGCCCTACTGGGTGAAGCTGGTGCGCAGCGGAAGCACGTTCGGCGGGTATACCTCTACGGACGGAGTGAACTGGTCGCAGATCGGGACCAACGTAACGATCAACATGGCGCAGAACGTGTACATCGGGCTGGTGGTGAATAGCTCCAACAATTCGGCTCTGGCGACAGCGACGTTCGACAATATATCGGTGAGCACTCCGAGTGCGCCTGCGGCGGTGATCAGTGGGTTATCCACGACTGCGGGACCGGTAGGCAGCCAGGTAGTGATTTCAGGTACAGGATTTGGAGCAACGCAAGGCAGCAGCACAGTGATTCTGAACGGTGTGGTGGCTACCAGCAGTTCCTGGAGCGACAGCTCGGTCACGATCACGATTCCGACAGGTGCAAGTTCGGGCCCGTTGGGGATTCTGGTTGCGCCCACCATGAATGCCAGCAACCCTGTCACATTTGCAGTGGGAGCGCCACCGCTGCTCACTGTCTGGCTGGATCAGGACATAGGACAGGTGGGTGCGGCCGGAAGCGCTACTTATTCCAACGGAACCTTCACGGTCAAGGGTTCAGGTCAACAGATCTGGGGCACGGCCGACGGACTGAATTTTATGTATCAGCCCTTGTCAGGCGACGGCACGATCGTGGCTCGCGTGCTCAGCTTGCAGGGCGGCACGAGTGTCGAATCCGCAGGGGCGATGATACGAGAGTCGCTCACGGCTGGTTCGACCAATGCCTTCGCGGCCTTTGGGAATAACGCCCTGATGTACTTTGACGAACGGCCGAACACAGGAGGAGCCAGCACGTCTGCCAGCACATCCACGAGTGTGACGCTGCCCTACTGGGTGAAGCTGGTGCGCAGCGGAAGCACGTTCGGCGGGTATACCTCTACGGACGGAGTGAACTGGTCGCAGATCGGGACCAACGTAACGATCAACATGGCGCAGAACGTGTACATCGGGTTGGTAGTGAATAGCTCCAACAATTCGGCCCTGGCGACGGCAACGTTCGACAATGTATCGGTGAGCACGCCGAGTGCGCCTGCGGCGGTGATCAGTGGGTTATCCACGACTGCGGGACCGGTAGGCAGCCAAGTAGTGATTTCAGGTACAGGATTTGGAGCCACACAGAGCACTAGCCAAGTCATGTTGAACGGCGTGGCGCTCACCATCAATTCCTGGAGCAACACCTCGATAACGGCGACGATTCCGACAGGTGCGGGTTCGGGCCCGTTGGCGGTTCTGGTTGCGCCCACCATGAATGCGAGTAACCCTGTCACATTTGCAGTGACGGTACCCCTGCCGGACTACAGCCTCTCGGCATCACCGAGCAGCCTGAGCGTAGCTCAAGGAACCAATGGCAGTAGCACGATTAGCGTTGTTTCACTGAACGGCTTCACCGGCAGCGTAAGTCTCTCCGCGTCCGGGCTGCCCAGCGGTTTGACCGCTACGTTCAGCTCTAACCCGACATCAACTTCCAGCACCCTTACGCTGACGGCGACCAGTACGGCGACTCCGGGAACGGCGACGCTGACCATAACAGGTACGTCGGGTAGTTTGACCCATGCGACATCCCTGTCTGTCACTGTAATCGCCGTGCCGACTTTTGGTCTTTCGGCATCGCCTAGCAGCTTGAGCCTCGCGCAGGGAACCGCTGGGACGAGCCTGATCAGCGTGGCTGCCTCGAATGGTTTCGGCGGCAGCGTCAATTTGTCTGTATCTGGTCTGCCTACAGGCGTGAGTGCAACACTCAGCGCTAATCCCACGACGACGTCCAGCACTCTAACGCTGACGGCCAGCGGCTCGGCGACGCTTGGAACGGCCACAGTGACCGTGACAGGCACGTCCGGCACGTTAACCGGCGTTGCGACGATCAGCCTCTCGGTCACTCCGCAAGCCCTGCTGAGCGAGTGGCAGGATCAGGATGTCGGACAAGTGGGCGTCGCCGGAAACTCGAGTTATGCGAGCGGTACGTTCTCAGTGAGTGGTTCGGGACAACAGATATGGGGCACGGCCGACGGGCTGAATTTTATGTATCAGCCCTTGTCAGGCGACGGCACGATCGTGGCTCGCGTGCTCAGCTTGCAGGGCGGCACGAGCGTTGAATCCGCAGGGGCGATGATCCGAGAGTCGCTCACGGCTGGTTCGACCAATGCCTACGCGGCCTTTGGGAATAACGCCCTGATGTACTTTGACGAACGGCTGAGCACAGGAGGAGCCAGCACGTCTGCCAGCACATCCACGAGTGTGACGCTGCCCTACTGGGTGAAGCTGGTGCGCAGCGGAAGCACGTTCGGCGGGTATACCTCTACGGACGGAGTGAACTGGTCGCAGATCGGGACCAACGTAACGATCAACATGGCGCAGAACGTGTACATCGGGTTGGTAGTGAATAGCTCCAACAATTCGGCCCTGGCGACGGCAACGTTCGACAATGTATCGGTGAGCACGCCGAGTGCGCCTGCGCCTGCCATTACAGCACTATCGACAACTGCGGGGTTTGCGGGCACTTCGGTGGTGATCTCTGGATCGGGATTTGGAGCGACGCAAGGCAGCAGCACAGTGATTCTGAACGGTGTGGTTGCTACCAGCAGTTCCTGGAGCGACAGCTCGGTCGCGATCACGATTCCGACGGGTGCGACTTCAGGCCCGCTGGCGGTTCTGGTTGCACCCAGCTTGAATGCCAGCAACCCTGTGACGTTCACGGTGAGCGCGCCACCGCTACTGAACGTGTGGTTGGATCAGGACGTCGGACAAGTGGGTGCGGCGGGGAGCGTCAGTTACGCAAATGGAATCTTCACGTTGAAAGGATCGGGACAACAGATTTGGGATACGGCCGACGGACTGAATTTTATGTATCAGCCCTTGTCAGGCGACGGCACGATCGTGGCTCGCGTGCTCAGCTTGCAGGGCGGCACGAGCGTTGAATCCGCAGGGGCGATGATCCGAGAGTCGCTCACGGCTGGTTCGACCAATGCCTACGCGGCCTTTGGGAATAACGCCCTGATGTACTTTGACGAACGGCTGAGCACAGGAGGAGCCAGCACGTCTGCCAGCACATCCACGAGTGTGACGCTGCCCTACTGGGTGAAGCTGGTGCGCAGCGGAAGCACGTTCGGCGGGTATACCTCTACGGACGGAGTGAACTGGTCGCAGATCGGGACCAACGTAACGATCAACATGGCGCAGAACGTGTACATCGGGCTGGTGGTGAATAGCTCCAACAATTCGGCCCTGGCGACGGCAACGTTCGACAATGTATCGGTGAGCACGCCGAGTGCGCCTGCGCCTGCAATCAACTCGCTATCCACCACAGCGGGACCGGTGGGCACGTCGGTGGTCATCTCTGGATCGGGATTTGGAGCGACGCAAAGCACCGGCACGGTGATGGTGAGCGGAGTGGTCGCACCGGTCACGGCCTGGAGCGCCACATCGGTGACAGCGACGATTCCGACCGGGGCAACGTCTGGACCTCTAGCCGTTCTGGTAGCTCCGACCATGAATGCCAGCAACCCTGTGACCTTCACAGTACCTTAGAAGCCAGAGGGTAGTTCTGGCGAATGCCTAGCATCTAAGCGGCGTTGCGGAACTCGCAGCGCCGCCTTACGGAATTGCTATGTCTCCCAAGAGTTCACACGTGGCTTTCTGTGTACAGCCGCTTCACGGATGGACCTTTTCCGCAAGAATTGACCTAGAATATTAACCAGCCTTCAAATCTCACGCTGGTACCCAGTGATGCGCCGCCCATGAGCAAGGCGATAACTTCCGCTGTCGTAGATAGACCTGGTGAGACCACAAGTCTCGAGGTTTCAGTCGTAATTCCTTGCCTCAACGAAGCCAATTCGATTGGCATATGCATTGAGAAGGCAAGAAAGGCGTTTGATGCAGCGAGCATAGATGGGGAAATAGTTGTCGCCGATAACGGTTCGACCGACGGATCGATTGAGATTGCCGAATCGCGAGGGGCATATGTGGTCAGGGTTGAGCAACCCGGATACGGAGCCGCGTTGCGCGAAGGTATTCGGGCGGCCCGCGGCCGCTTCATAATTATGGGCGACGCCGACGACAGTTACGATTTCTCTGAGATACCTCGTTTCCTCGAGAAGTGGCGCGAAGGCTATGAGGTAGTGATGGGTAATCGTTTCCAGGGGGGAATTCGTCCCGGCGCGATGCCCTGGCACCATAAATATATTGGCAACCCAGGATTGACTGCTCTGCTCAATCTTCTCTTTCACACAGGAATAGGAGACAGCCATTGCGGTATGCGTGGCTTCTCGCGAGCGGTTTTTGATCAACTCGACCTTCGCAGCACGGGAATGGAATTCGCGTCCGAATTTATTATCAAAGCAAAGCAATTGGGTGCGCGCACTTCGGAGGTGCCCATCACGCTATGGCCGGATAAGCGCGGGCGCCCTCCTCATCTCCGTAGTTTTCGCGATGGCTGGCGTCATCTGCGGTTCATGCTGCTTTACGCACCCAATTGGCTTTTCCTTCTTCCGGGCGCGGCAGTGACTTTAACCGGGCTATCGATCGTTTTTTGGTTGCTCCCGGGTCCCAGGCATTTGACACGTACGATTGTGCTCGATTTGCACACGATGATTTTTGGCGTGATTTTCACGTTGCTCGGGGCGCAAATCATATCCGTGGGATTTTTTGCGAAAGTGTTCAGCTACTTAGAGCGTTTTGACCGCAGCGGAATCTCGCTGAGACGATGGCTGAGCCGATTCAAGTTGGAACACGGGCTGTTGCTGGGGGCGGTGTTATTCCTTTCAGGGTTAGCGGGAAGTGGAAGCGTCTTGTGGCATTGGGCGGCGAGTGGTTTTGGAGAACTGCATGAAGTCCGTGAGGTATTGTTCTGGTCAATGTGGCTGTTCCTGGGCGTTCAGGTGATCTTCTCTTCATTCTTCCTCAGCATGTTGGGCATAAGTCGAGGCACATTCATCGGCGATTACGAACTGAGAAGGTGATGGGATACACCCGCTTTGACCGGTTTGTTGCTCGCCAGCGTTTCCGGGCGGCATTACCCCACTTGAAAGCTCGTTCAATAGTTTGCGATGTCGGCTGCGGACTCGATGCTGGTTTTCTCTCCTATGCTGGCTCGCATATCGCGCGGGGAGTAGGACTTGACTATCAAGTTCGAAACTGCCCGAAGGGAGCATCCATAATATGCGCGAATATCGCCGATAAGCTCCCCTTGTCTGATTCCTATTTTGATCACGTCGTGATGCTGGCGGTTTTAGAGCATTTACGAGAACCGAAGCCTGTTCTGTGCGAACTATTTCGTATTTTGCGGCCCTGCGGGTCGCTGGTGCTTACGTGGCCGCACGGTTTGGTGGATCCCTTTCTCACCCTTTTTCATCGCGCGGGTCTTGTCAGCAAGGAAATGGAGAGCCAGGAGCACCAGAGACGAATTCCGCTGGGGACGCTAATGAAGGTTTTATCCGATATCGGATTCCGAAGCTTCTTTCATGAGAGATTCGAGCTCGGCCTCAATAATCTGCTGGTGGCCTTCAAAGCCTAATTGGGTCGACCCCAGCCGAAAATGCATCAAGCCACTTTTTGGGCAACTATTCGAATGTTGGAAGTCTTGCCTCGAACTCCGATGATTGCAAAATCCAACGCTGTAAAAGGCGCCAGCAGTAGAGGGTTCTTTTCGGAAAAGAAGCGCGAGAATCGTGGCCATCCCTTGTCAAGAAGGGCATGATGAAACGATTGAATCCAGAAGGCTGGACTGCACAGATAACGCACTTCGGCGATCCGCAAACCGGCTTGCTCTAACAATTGCTTGAGACTTGCCTCATTAAAAAGCCAGAAATGGCGAGGAAAGTGGTAGCCACCCCAGTAGCGGCGTCCAAAAAAGTGAAAATCGATACCTTCGGTGCTCGGCGTTTCGATAAATAAGTACCCGCCTTTCTCGATCAATCTAGAGAGGCGATTGATGGCCGCAACTGGGTTTTGGAGATGTTCAAGAACCTGATTCAAACAAATTACTCGAAAACGTTTGTCGGTCTGAAGCGATTCGGCAGGACCGGTCAATATATGAAAGCCCCGCCGGGAAAGATCTGACAGGACTTCTGCGGAAAAATCATTAGCCCAAAGTGTGGCGGGATCGGTGCCCATCCGGGTCAAAAGGCGCAGGAGCATACCCGAACCCGTACCGACATCCAATATGTGTCCGCCTTCACCCGCAAGGCGCAGGATTGCACGGGCCTTTCCTCTCTGTACTAAGTCGCGTGCCCAACGCACAGGACCGCGGAGTTCGTGAAAATGAAAAGGAATGTATTCTAAGGGGTAAATAATTCTCAAGGCCTCGGGATCGGGCTGCGGAGAGAGGAAATGGAGCGAACAGTCGTTAGCCCGACGTATCTCGAAGAGATTCGCGCAAGTTCGATACTCAAAATCATAGCCAGACGCGACGATAGTTGAGCCGGAATGCGGATTCCCCAGGCAAGCTTCGACTTCATGGGTTGGAATTAGCGGTTTGGCGGCGAGAAAATGAGTTGATTGTACGATCGGCCTAGTGCCGTGCGATTCGTGCCTTTTGAAAAACCTTCCGTTCTATCTCTCTTGCAATCAGGAACTCGGGCTGGCCAACGCCGCAAAATGTATATTCGGATCCCATGTAGCTGACAATATATGCCGGTCGATCCTTGTCGCCGGTGTTTGGGTTGCTTGCGTGCAGGAGGCGACTGTGAAACAGCACCACGCTTCCCGCGCGCACCGGAAGGTCTACCGCCCCCTCTTTGTCTTCAATAGGGACGCGAGCGTGAAGATCCTGAAGTTTGCCCAGGAAGCTTAAATGACGCGTGAGACCACCTAGTAAGCCATTCTTCAAGCGGCGAACTGGGGAAAATCCGGACGCATCACTATCGCCGGTTCCAGACATCGAGGCGAGGCGCCGAAGCCCTCCGGTCATCCATGAGGGTAGAGCTCGATTTTTCCCTAACAATACATCATGTGGATATTCGTGGGAATGGCTGCCGCTGATGACGCGAAGGCATCCGTCTGCTGGCCCGACGTCGCGGAAGGTAAACCAGGCCGAGATTAACTCTGGAGGCCGGATATCCCAGTAGGCTGAATCCTGATGATAGTCGAGCGGCGCGCCCTCATGAGCGGGCTTGTTCACCAACACGTCCCGAAAAATTAGCGCTCTCTGACCGAGAAGAGCTTCCACAGCTGTTACAACGGGCGGCGCACAAGCAAGCATTCGGAATTCTTCACGATGCTTTGCTAAATTAGGCGTCTTACTAAAATCGACCTTGCCGTCTTTGTTGTAACGATCACTCCTTTGAACGGGTGTTGACGATTCGGCGGTCGCTAACGCTCGCCACGCAGCGCTCAGTGATTCAGGGTCCACCACGTCATCGAGTAGAAGATAGCCCTGCTCGCGATACGTTTGAATGCTGTCAGCTGTGAGCCCCGTGGGGGCGGATTTGATTTCCGTGCCCATTTCGAGGATACCGTAGCATGAACAGCCATTGTTCAAGCCGGTGGTCGCTTAAGCCTGTGCCTAAAATGGCACAAATTCTACCGTTTTTCTGCGGTCGTCAATAATATCGGCGGCGGTGCATAGGGTTTCAATTCGAGGGGAGCCTTATCAGGTTCGACGAGCCAAATGTGGCGGCGTTGGAAATAAGAGAGGAGCTTATCGTCTTGCTCATTCTGGAGTTCACGCGCCCAAACAACTTTGGCTGAATCGATATCCGCGTCGTTATACACCCATTCGTCGTGAACGTAGTGAGGATGCCCGTATCGGACCATAACTAAGTGCTGACCGGGCTGTTTCTTTAGATCGCTTAGAATCTTAGCGCGCGACAGATTGCCAGGACCAAACCCGAAGGTCCAAGAATAGGGATGCCGGATTTGCTGGAGCATAGAAGCACCGAAAGTAACGAAAACCATCACGATGGAAATGCGCAGCCACGCGAGGCCGACCATGCGCGTTTCGAATCGGACCTGTCGAAGGTGGCGCATGCCTTGAATGACTAAGGCGAATGCCAGACAGGTAATGGGCGCGGCATAATGAGCCCCCCACCATCCGACCGAAAGCATTCCTAACCAGCTAAGCACGAAGGTTACCAACAAGAGTCGCAACTTTCGGTCGCGCAATATCCAAGGAAGCATAAGCCCGGGTAGAACCGATACAGGGCCCATGAAGAACGCCCAAAAGGTGTCGAATTTATTCGCCGTGAGCCGTTCCGCATCCGCCCATGTGGAATTATATTGGCGTCGGGACCAGACGTTAAAGAAAAGGTCGAGTTGTGCGTTGTTGTAGGTGCGCGCCGGCTTTGGAGATTGCCATAGGAACAAAGGCTCGGTGTGATATGTCCGCTGATTGAGAACGTGCGGGAGCAAGAAGGGGTGCCCGGTCAGGCGCCAGTTGTAATAAATCATCCAGCTTCCTACACAGCATCCAATCGCAAGTAGAGGAAGTATCGTTCTGCGTACCTTCGCTTGAAACTTGATACTATCTTTTCTCACAAGCCAAACACCGAGCCAGGTCGCAATAGGAATACTGAAAATTAGTCCCTCCAGTGGCCGGCTATTGGCCAGGAGTGCCAATCCCGCCGCTAACATGAACACGTCGCGCAATCGCTGCCGTCGCAGCACACGAGGCAAAGCACCGATCGCCAAAGCTCCTCCAATGGCCGCGACAGCCCCACCCCAATAACTGTTTACCCAGTAACTGAAGCTACCGAAGCGAGCTGCCGTGAGCAGCCCACCGAGAAGTGCCCATTGCGGCGGGAACCACCCCTGGAGCATCCAGCAGATGGCGGCACACATGGCACCGACGCTCAGCAGAACCCCGAGCCACGGATGCCACAACAATTGGCCCAGGGCTAAAACCATTCCTTGAGCCGGCGGGAACATCGAGCTGTAAGTAGGGTGAAAGTTCACATGAAACGTTTCGAAGCTTAACCACATGGGATGTGGAGGATTTGTCAGACGCCCATGGGCAAACGTGTCTGCTGCGAGTAGATAACTGAACTCGTCGTGAATCGCCGGAGCGGGTATCGGCAATATAGGCAGCAGCGATATTCGCAAGAGAATCGGAATAAGGCCAACCACGCCGACGGCGAGACGCTTTCTGCGCGCAAGATACCCTATCCTCTGCTCAAACCAACGAAAGACTGGAGAGCCTAAACGCGGAAAAATCCAAGCACAAAGGGCTAAGACTGCTAGGGAGATCCACTCGAAATTAGAGATAATGACCATGGCAGGCAGATTCGGACAGAACGTTCCCGCAATCCATATCAGACTTCGACGGGCGCTCTGAGTTTAACTTTGCTTGGTTCCGGTTCCTCTGTCTAGATACAGGAGCGTTCCTAGTTCCAGACTGAAACCTATTCTTTCAGCAATCTGGTCGCAATGGGAAATCCCATCGAAGCCGGCGATCTCACGAGGCATGATCGTAGGCGTCGCACAATCTGGTCGTTTATACTCCGAGTTTATGGGACGCGAGAAGATGGCGCTGGTCACCGGTTCGGGTGGCCTGATCGGATCTGAGTGTGCGCGGGTGTTATGCCAACAGGGATGGAATGTGGTTGGAATCGACAACGATATGCGGAGTTGGTTCTTTGGCGAGGTTGGCAGCACCGCGGTGTGACGGGACCGCAGCCCTCCGCCGTGGAGCTTCACGGGTCTCAGCTACATCGTGATGCGCGCCGTGACGGGGCGCGAGTACACAATCTACGGCTACAAAGGGAAGCGAGTCCGCGATCAGATACATTCACACGACGTGGCGCGCCTTTTTCTCGAATTCTACGCGGCGCCGAGGTGCGGCGAAGTCTACAACCTAGGGGGAGGCAGGGCAAACAGCCTGTCCATTCTGGAGACGATTGAGATCCTCGAAAGCTTGGGCTACAAAATGCGCTACTCGTACAATCCCGCCAATCGCATCGGTAATCACATTTGCTACATTTCCGACCTCACGAAAATTCGTGCTGATTTTCTGAACTGGCGCCAAGAGTACCGGATCAGAAGGATCGTGGAAGGGATCGTTCAGCGTTATGCGGTGCTCGCGAACACCGGAGGCAAGCGGGGCATTTGATAGAATCTGTTCGCGCTGAGCATCAGAGCACACCTTCCGAACTGGGCAGATTTCGGGTTTATTTTTTGGTGTTATTCTCTTAGCCTTTCGTTAGCATCAGCACCTAAAATCTCAACGGGAGAAGGCCGCCAAAAATCAGCGGGAAACTCGGTATGCAAATCCGGATAGAATCGCGGCACCTAGGTGATGTAGCCGTCCTGGCTTCTGAAGTTTTTGAGGATGAGCGTGGATTTTTCATGGAGGTCTATCGCGCGGACCAATACGAGGCGCTGGGTTTGCCGACTGAGTTCGTTCAGGACAATCATTCCCGATCGAAGCGGGGAGTTTTGCGAGGGCTTCACTTTCAGTGGGATCCGCCCATGGGCAAATTAATGAGAGTTACCTATGGTTCTGCTTTTTTAGTCGCCGTGGATATACGCAAAGGATCCCCCACCTTGGGGCGATGGTTCGGTGTGGAAGTTTCCGCCAAAGACAAGAAGCAGGTGTGGGCGCCTGCCGGGTTTGCACGCGGTTTCTGCGCCGTCTCCGACTTTGCCGAAGTCCAATACAAGTGCACCGGAATTTACAACCCCAAGGGCGAATCAGGAATTCTCTGGAACGATCCCAAAATAGGCATCCAGTGGCCGGTCAAAGGACCGGAGCTTTCGGGGAAGGATCGTCAGGCCCAAACGCTCGATGAATGGCTGGCATCCCCGGCTTCGAACCATTTCCAGTTCCCAAAATCCTGAACAGGAGAGGCATAAGCCATGCTAGCCCGAGTCAGGCGCGCTGAATGAAAGTCGTGGTTATCGGGGCCAATGGCCAGCTAGGAACTGACCTTTGCCGAGTGTTCGCGGGTCAGAAGGTTTCGGTTTTGCCACTGACGCGCCGTGAAATTGACGTCTCCGATTCCACGCAGGTTGACCGCGTTCTAGGCCCATTGCAGGCTGACGTCGTGATCAGCACCGCCGCCTTTCATAAAGTCGAAGAGTGCGAGAAGCAACCCGCGCAATCATTCGCAGTTAATGCCGCGGGTCCACGGAACCTAGCTCTAGCCTGTCGTCAGAACAACGCTGTGCTCGTTCACTTCAGCACGGACTACGTTTTTGATGGTAGCGAGCGACGTCCCTACGCAGAGTCCGATTTGCCGAGACCGTTGAATGTCTACGGCGTCTCCAAGCTCGCCGGCGAGCACATGTTGAGGCTCACCTGGGAACACCACTTCGTCATTCGCACATGCGGTCTCTATGGTGTGGCGGGCAGCGCCGGCAAGGGCGGCAATTTCGTGGAGACAATGCTGAAGAAAGCCGGTGAAGGTGCACCGATCCGCGTTGTCGACGATCAGGTGCTAACCCCCACCTTCACCGGAGATTTGGCCGAAGCCGTGAGCAAACTCATTCGCACCGAGGCTTATGGGTTGTATCACATCAGCGCCGAGGGTGAATGCTCCTGGTATGAATTTGCCCGCAAGATTTTCGAGTTCGAAAAACTCAAAGTGGATCTCAGGCCGGTCAGCAGCACTGAATTTTCGAGTCCTGTGCAGCGCCCCGCTTACTCGGTCCTCAGCAAACAAAAGCTCAGCCAGCTTGGGATTGCTATGAAGACATGGCAGGAGGGACTCGCTTCCTATTTGGCGCGCGGTCAAATGCGCGAAAAGTTGTGAACACGACGGTTTGATCGCGTTCTAGCTAACAACACTCCGAGGCCTTGGTCACCCATTCCTAGAGCAGTTTCCGTATTCAATTGCACGACGCCGCGGCTGACTTTTGCCGCAAAACAAACCATTCGCGCTCGACATACCCAAACACTTTCTCGTGGACCAGCACAAAACCACGGATGTTTAGCTCGTGGAGCTCTTTCGAGAACCCGAGCTCCGACGACAGATGGCTTGCTGCGCCCCGCGTTGAGAATCGGTGTGGTCGGGTGTATAACGATTCCATCTGGACGGAAATCCCGATGCAATGGTCTTCTGATCGCTGAGAAAGGACGGACACAATGAGAGCCGCCATAGCCCTGAGCTTTGCGTTAGGCATTCTGGCCCCGGCAGTGGCCGCCGCCCAAGTCTCTGGCGAAGCCGTTTATCAGCAGCGCTGCGCCGTCTGCCACGATTCCGGTAATTCCCGGGTTCCGCCGCGCGGTGAGTTGAAGAAGCTCTCGGTCTCCCGCATCCTGCGCGTCTTGGACTTCGGAGAAATGCAAAATGTTGCCTCCAAGCTGCGACAGGATGAGCGTGAAGCGGTCGCCTCTTATCTCGGGGTTCCCGGTGACAGCGGCGAGGTTCATGCGAAAGCCTACTGCGCGGACCGTACCGTGACGCTAACTGGCCACAGCAAGACAGAGTGGAACGGGTGGAGCTCCAAGCCCACCAACACGCGCTTTCAGCCCGGCGATGCGGCGGGGCTTACTCCCAGCCAAGTACAGCGGCTCAAGTTGAAGTGGGCGTATGGCTTTGATGGCGACATCATCGCCTTCGCCCAGCCAACAATCCTCAACGGTCATCTCTTCGTGGGAAGCGCCAGCGGCTTGGTGCAAGCCCTTAACGCCGAAAGCGGATGCGTCCAATGGGCGTTTCAGGCAATCGGCCCCGTGCGCTCGGCCATTCTAGCCGTCGCTTTGGGAGATAAGCACGCTCTTCTGTTCGGCGATACCGTTGGGTGGTTTTATTCGGTTGAGGCGGAGACCGGACACCTGCTCTGGAAGAAGCGTGCCGAACCGCACGAAGCGACTCGCCTGACAGCTGCTCCTCTGGTCTATCAGGACACCGTATTCATCCCAGTCGCTTCCTGGGAAGAAACGCGCAGCACCAACCCCGACTATGCGTGCTGCACCTTTCGCGGAAGCGTGGTTGCCCTGCGCATCAAGGATGGCTCGGAGGTTTGGAAAACGTACATGATCGCCGAAAAGGCCAAGAAGACGAGCGAACACGAGTGGGGACCATCTGGCGCGGCAGTGTGGGCGACGCCGACACTCGATAACAAGCGAGGCGTCATCTACGTTACGACCGGCGACAACTACTCCGACGTTGCCACTCCCCTGAGCGATGCCGTGCTGGCATTAGAAGTGTCTACGGGCAAAATCATCTGGTCCAAGCAGACCACGCCCGGCGACGTCTGGAACACGTTGTGCAGCACCAAGGGGGATTGCCCCGGACCCGACTACGATTACGGATCCTCAGCGATTCTTGAAAAACTCAACGATGGCCGCGATGTGCTTCTTGCTGGCCAGAAGTCAGGAATTGTGTACGCACTCGATCCCGATCACAAAGGTGCAATCTTGTGGCAGACGCGTGTGGGTCTGGGAGGCACGCTCGGAGGTGTGGAGTGGGGAATGGCCAGCGATGGCCGGCAAGTCTACGCGGCGACTTCGGATCTTGTCCGTACTCAATCAACCAGTGCCGATCCCCTCAATCTGAATCCGCAGATTGTCGATCCAAAAATCGGAGGCGGTCTCACTGCTCTGCGCATTGCCACCGGCGAGAAGGTCTGGTTCGCTCCGCCAATTCTATGCGGCCCAACTGCGAAACCCGGGTGCAGCCCTGCGCAGCCCCAGGCCGTTACTGCGATTCCCGGTGTAGTCTTCTCCGGCTCCATCGACGGCCACCTGCGCGCTTATTCTGCCGAAGACGGCAAAGTACTATGGGATTTCGACACCGTACGCGAATATCAAACCGTGAATGGTGTGCGAGCCACGGGTGGATCACTCAACGGCCCTGGCGCGGTCGTGGTCGGCGGGATGCTGTATGTGAATTCCGGATACGCACGGCAGGGCACCATACCGGGCAACGTCCTTTTGGCGTTCTCAATTGATGGCAAGTAGCGAAGTTGCTGGCTCCGTGATTAGAGAGTTCCCAGACGAGGCCAATTCGGTACAAAGAGGAGGTCTACAAATGTTGCAATCCCTTAGAAAGCCGGGTCCAATGACGCTCGTGCTTGCCGTACTCCTCCTGGGGGGTCAGGCGCAGCTTGGCATGGCTGGAACTCCCACAAGCACAGCACAGCCTCCTGCGGGGTTAGCGCCCGCGGCAATCGAGACGCTGACGTACGACCACGTTCATTTTGGCGTTCCCGACCCGGCGAAGGCAGTCGAGTGGTATGCCAAATACCTAGGTGGGCAGCCAGGGCCGGCAGGGGAGCCGAACGACCGCCTCCTTTTCGGCAAAACCCGATTTATTTTCCTGAAGACCGACAAACCTCTGCCCAGTGCCGGCAGCGCCGTCGATCACATCGGTCTTTCCGTCCCTAACCTAGCCGCAAAAATTATGGAGTTGCAAACGGCAGGCGTCAAAATCGTCACGCCGATCCAGGAAGAGCCTGGACTCTTTAAGCACGCTTTCATTGAAGATCCATGGGGCGCCAAAATCGAGGTCCTGCAGGATCCTGAGACGCTGGGCTTCCACCACGTTCATCTGCGCGCACCTGACCCCGAAGGTGCCTTCAAGTGGTACCTCGAGATGTTTGGCGGTGAGCGCAAAAAGCTGAAGGGACGCGTGGATGCTCTGAAGTATGGTGAGGTCTGGGTTCTCGCGGAGAAAGGCGAGGCCACGCTGAGCGAGGGCCACGCCATCGATCATATCGGTTGGCGGACCACAATGGACCTCAGCGCTAAGGCCGCCGAACTCAAAGCCAAGGGTGTGAAGTTTACAACCGAGCCCAGACCCTTCCGAGACATCCACATTTCCTATGTCGAAGGTCCGGCGGCCGTAAAGATCGAATTGTTGCAGCGCTAAGGGCCGCCAGCCCGAAGATGGACGATTTATACGGACCGCGGAGCCGAAGCACGCCGAGTTTTTATTTCTAAGCCTTTTGCTCCTTGAGAAACGCCAGGGTCTGGGTGACGCACTCGTCCGCATTAGCCGCGGCAATGTGGTAAGCATCGCTGCGGATCACGACTAGCCTCGAATTCGGAATTTGCGCCTGGTAAGCCCGCACTTTTTCGACCGAATTCATTTTGCTGCGATCCGCCGTTATCACCAACGCAGGAGCAGCAATGCGCTGCAGGACGCCCTCCTTCGCAAGATCGAAGTTCGAGAGGGCTTTGTTGAGGCCTTTTACGCCCTCTCGATCCGGCCCGCTGAAGAGCGTGCTCCAATACGCAATCATCTCCTTCGACGCGTTCGAACCCAGCCGATCGCGCTGCGGAATTGGCGAGGGATCAGCGATGGCCAGCGGCGAGAATGGTGCCCCGACGACAACGAGAGTTCGAGTGCGCTGAGGATAGTCGGCCGCGAATCGCATCGCAACGGCTCCACCCGTCTTCGCTCCAATGACATGCGCCGAGTCGACGCCAGCTTTGTCCATTACTTGTGTGACGAACTTCGCGAGATTGGCGAGCGAGTATTCGAAGCTGCGCGGAACGTTGGAATGGCCAAGTCCGGGCAGGTCCGGCCGGATGAGGCGATACTCTTGCCCCATGCGCGGCACCCATGCGTACCATTCCACGCTAGATTCGTCGTTGCCATGGATGAGCACTACAGGCTCCGGCTTCCGCCAGGGTTCACCTAACCAGTCCTCTCTGTAGAAAAAATCCTCTTTGTAGTCGTCTCTTACGGCCCTGACGGGCAGGCTCTGACCGTGCAGCATTTCTAACGTGAGTTGACCAGCCACGGCTGAGAACCCAGCCGCAGCCAATACGTTTCGACGCGAAATTGTTCGAGTCATTTCGGATCACCTATCTAATCGATTCGGTCCTGGTGGCCGATATCGTATAACACCGAGATGGACTAGTAGCCTCTGTTTTTGGCGGGGGGGATTCAAAGGAGTCCAAGGTCGACGCGTTAACTTCGAAGGAAGGGTGTATGATTTTGGACCACCCTCGACGGGAATGTCTGTGCTGTGATGCGTACGGGAGCATTCTCATTAGGGGGACTCTGATGAATAGAACGATGCTGCTCTTATCTATTTTGGGTCTTTCCGCCTCGCTAGCTGTTGCGCAGAGTAAAGCTCCGAAATCATTGGACATTTATGTAATCGACGTGGAGGGCGGCAATGCCGTACTTTTTGTCGCGCCTTCCGGAGAATCGATGCTCGTCGATACCGGAAACGGTGGAGACGGTGCGGTTCGTGATGCCGGACGGATTATGGCGGCAGTCAAGGACGCCAGCGTGAAGCAGATCGATCACCTGATTATCACGCACTACCACAACGATCATATCGGCGGCCTTTCTGAACTGGCGACCCGTGTCTCGATCAAGGAGTTCATTGACCACGGTGCGAATACCCAGCCTGGTCCCAATATAGATCCCGTTCTGCAGCGTTATTCCGAACTTTATAGCCACGCGAAACACACGATTGCAAAACCAGGCGACAAGATCGCTATTGCCGGTTTGGATTGGCGCATTGTGGCCTCGGACGGCGAAGTGCTGAAGACCCCATTGCCGGGCGCTGGTGCCCCGAATCCCTATTGCGCTAATTTCAAGCCAGCGGATGTGCCCCAGACCGAAGACGACCACTCTGTCGGCAGTTTCGTTACTTTCGGAAAGTTCCGCACGATTATTCTAGGCGACCTAACCTTAAACAGGCAGTTCGACTTGATGTGTCCAAGTAATCGCCTCGGCTCTGTGGATTTGGATCTGCTAGCCCGGCATGGGAATTTGAATTCGGATCTGCTCGTATATCCTCTTCATCCGCGAGCAGCGATAATGAACAACGGCACGCGTAAAGGAGCTCCACCCGAAGCGATGAAGGTGCTTTTCAGCTCCCCTGCACTCGTGGACATCTGGCAGATGCATTTCTCGCTCCTAAGCGGCCAGGAATATACGGTGCCTGGTATGTTCATCGCGAACTCATTCGATGAACCCCTGATCGCCATGCCTGTGGCTCCGACCGCACCTCCACCCCAAGGCCAGCAGGCTCCTTCAGCACCACAGCACAACGGCACTGCTTACTACTTCAAGGTGTCGGCACTTCCGGACGGAACCTTTACTGTGACAAATAGCCGCAACGGTTTCAGCAAAACGTACAAAGCAGAACGCACCCGAACCGACTAAATCCAGCTCCTGTAGAGCCGGACGGTTGCTGCTCTCCGCGACCCCGATATCAGGGGGAGTTTTGGCCCCGCTGCTAAGGTTCGGCTTCTGTAGCTTTTCCAGCCGACATCCCGTCCTATTTTTCGCCGCGGCGAACCATACAATCGATAATGATGTTTCTCGGCATGTGGAACGGAATCGGGATTTCAGCGTTGTTTGTAACGGCGCTTCGGATGGGCGCGTCAAACAAACTGGCCACAATCATCGCGGAAATCAACATCCAAACCGTTCCACCGGCCATCTCGGGCCCACAAACGATTCTTTCGTGACCGTGATCCGCTCGAGTTTCCGCGCGACCTTCTGAACGTCAGCTATGAGTAGTAGGGGAGGAATGTTGTTCAAGCCGGCGGGAATTGGATGCCCATTCTACTTGAGCAACAGCAGTTGTGGTGCGAAGCCCGGATAGACGGCAGGGAACTTTGGTCGATCTGCGGCGTGCACGATGGGAATGGTAAGGAGGACTCTTCGAAAATGCGAAATCCGCTTATAGGCGCCATCCTGGGTTTAGGCGCGATGCTGGTTCTTTCTTCAGTCGCTAGCGCCCAATCGGCCCAGTCTCAGCCGAAACAGGGCAATGAGGTGCGTTCTCCTTGGAAATACTACCCCATGGACAGGGCCGTTGGAGACGGTGGGCCTGCGAAAAAGCGCGATCTGACTGGGACCTGGGCAGGGCCGGGCTCCGGCGCCGCGGTTCCTAAGGGTACAAACGCGGAGGCCCCCACGGGGCCGTCTTTCACTCCGTTGGGAAAACAATTGTACGATCAGAATAAGCCGATCGGTAAGTATAGTCCCGCCGGCACGAACGACCCTCATACGAGATATTGTGATCCGCTCGGATTTCCGCAGAACATGACCAACGAAATTCGCGGAATGACGATCGCCACGCTGCCCGATCGAACATTCATCATGATTCAGTACATGGATGTCTGGCGCGAAATCTGGACCGACGGGCGCGCGCTGCCCACCAACGTAGCGTCGGGGAAAGATGGTCTCGATCCGAAAGTCAACGGGTACTCGGTTGGCCGTTGGGAGGACGACTACACCTTTGTCGTCGATACCACAGGGCTTGACGACAGCACCTGGACCACCAAGAACGGCTATCCTCATACCATCGACGCGCACGTGCAGGAACGCTTTCACCGGGACAGCAAGAACGATCTGACGCTGACCATGACCATGGACGACCCTAAGCTCTATACCAAGCAGTTCTTCCTCGGCAAGGAACATTTCCGGTGGATTCCGAATCAGATGGTGGATGACTTTACCTGCATACCATCGCAGGTTCAGCAATACTTGAAGGAGATGGGTGATCCAGCCGGCTTCGATCCCAATGCTCCGCAACAACGCAGGTAAGCGCGGATTGCGTGTGACGGCCGGCTCCAATTTCATAAGCGGAGGTGCGAGATGAAAGCGAAGGGACTCACGTTGGTTGCATCAATCGCAGGACTGCTGGCTATTGCCTATCCTACGTTCGCCCATCACGGTGCGGCAGCATACGACATGTCCAAACCCGTCGTGCTGAAAGATGCCGTGATCACGCAGTTCGCCTGGATCAATCCACACCCTCTGATCAAGGCGGACTATAAAGACGATAAGGGCAATGTCCAGCATTGGATCATGGAAATGGGTAGCACGCCGGCGTCTCAGCTCATCGGCTGGACCAGGACTTCGCTGAAGCCGGACGACGTCGTCACTCTTTATGTTTGGCAAGCCAAGACCGGCCTTCCCGTTGGGCGCTTTAATAAAGTGGTTTTCGCCGACGGCAAAGTAATGAGAGACACTCAGACCGGGGCGGATAACGGAGGCCGAGCGGACACTGGAGTGGGTAGATGAGCTCCTGAGGAGAAGAAACTGAAATGAAAAAGCCCGAGCCCTTGAAGGTGAATCGAACAAAGTCGTAAGCTCACGCGCTATGCTTTTTCAGGGCTATAGGGATACTGACGCGCGTGCACGATGCAATCCCACATTGGTGGAGCAACCTGCAAGTCACCGCTTACGCCGTCCCTGGCCATACCGAAGGCAGTGCCGTGTACCTCACCAACAGCGTGCTCTTTGTTGGCGACTCCTTGCAAAACAAATCGAACCAGCAAATTACCGGCCCCTCTGTGATTTTCAGTACGGACCGAACAGAAGGCGAGGTTTCGCTCAAGCACTTGGGTCAGGAGTTAGAGCCACACGCGGCCGAGGTGAGGTTCATCAGCGTTGCGGGTTCTGACGTTGTGCCATTCACAACGATGCCGTGACTGCCTTTTTCGATCTGCAACGCGACGAGACGTACATATGCGTCGTAATCGACCTCGCCATTTCTGAAGGGCGTGACGAGCGGAGGAATTGAACCCTAAGATCACCTATCGCTGCTGACATTCCAAAGACCCCCTTGATTAAACTTATCGCATTTTCAAAGGCGGCGAGCATGCTAAGTCGGTAAGGGCATGTCGTCAATTAGTGCCTCGGACGCATTTCCTTATTCTAGGCTATACCGAATCTTTCACGTGGCTCTAGCTGGTATTGGCCTGTTGGGCATCTAGCACCACGCAGGCGGCGAGCGCAGCGGATTTCTGGTCGCTTGTCCAGGGTGGACCGAGGGATTTTCCGACAAGTGCGATCTTTTGGACGACTTGGGAGGTACGAATAGGTCCGGTAGAGGTGCGGTACGTTTTCGCAAAGAATGTCTAAGGGGGAGGAGAGCTAATCGGTCGTCATTAGAGGTCTTTGCGATTTCGTAGTCTATTCGGCTTCTGCTGATCTTTCTTTCTTGCCCCGTCAGCAGCCAATCAATGGACGGCAAGGTAGAATGCAGAGTTTTGCGGGAGCATTCATTTTGGAACGAGACAGAGAGACGCGGTGGTCCAGTTTCGCCAGTTGGGCGACCGTCACTACGTTGTCCAGGAATGGCAATGTCGCAGCTCGGGCGATCCTCCGCGGCCTACATCACGAATATCGCTGGGAAAGGAGCGCGGCATGAAGGACAGACTGCTGAGAAAAGGCCGCCCCTTGATTGCTTCTCCGCTCGAATGGCAGATGGCCGCAGCGCCGGTCCCTCACCCGGTGATTCCGGTCCTGGCCGAACGCGGCGGCACGCAGCTTCAGGCACCACGCCCGACCCTTCTTGTGGACACGCGAGAACAGACTCCCTTCAATTTCTCTCGCTTCCGGGGATGGTTTGCAGGAGTAGAAAAGAAGGCACTCCCACTGGGAGACTACTCTGTAGCCGGTCTGGAAGACGTGTGCGTGGTGGAGCGGAAGGATCTTTCGGACCTAGTCCATTCCTGTACGGTCGAACGCACCGCTTTCATCAAACGTCTCCGGCTCATGGCCCGATATCCACATCGCCTGTTGGTGCTTACGAGCACGCTGAGCCAAGTAAAGTCTCCCTATGCCCACGCGAGCGTTGATCCCAATCGGACGACGCAATTCTTAGTCGCCGTGCTTGCGGGATTGCAGGTACCATTTGTTTGTAGCGACACGCATGAGCTGGGTGAAGAACTCGTGGGTTCGTACCTGTACCAAGTTCATCTCTACCATTGGCTGGAGTCCCACGATTACGGCCGGTTTCTTGCAGACAATGATCTATAGAACTCGAGGAATTGGAGAGCACTGAGTCAGATCCTCGCGTACCAATTTTTGCGTATCAGGGGCGTCTAGTCGCGCTATCGAAGCCAATACAGGCAATGACCGGCAAAGCTCAGTCTGTAGAAACAGCATAAATATCCGGTGGGCGGTGGATATCGAGCCGGCGGGGCCGCACAATGGTACGCCGTGATGAGGCACCTCTGAAAAATCGCCTTCAACTGGAAAAATTTACGGCTCGTGCTCTTGCAATGACCAGCATTGCGATCTAAGAAGAACCGTTAAGGCCGAAACAAATCTGAATAAGTTGCGTTCTCTTGCGATCTTCACACGCCCGCGAGAAAGTGGCTGCCTCATCTATCTTTTGGCCCGGTGCTTGCTTCCAGACATGTAGCCCACGCCTGCCCCTACAGTGATCGCACAAAGCTCGGGGCCTGACCCCGACAGTGGGAGGAAGTAGCATGTGGAATAGGCAGACGACCACGGAACCCCAATCGGAGCCATCCAACCCTGAAGTTGATAACCGGCGGATGACCGTCCCATCGGCGCTCAGTTCTGCCCGCATTGGCGCAAGCCTTACGATCAAGGGCAGCGTCACTGGCGAAGAAGATTTGCAGATTGACGGCAAGGTGGAAGGACCAGTTACGATCCGCGGCCGTTTGACCGTTGGCTCCAGCGGACAATTAAGCGCGGGAGTCACTGCGCGCGAGCTCGCTGTTTACGGCAAAGTCAGCGGCAATGTGGACGCTCGGGATCGAGTGGAGATCAAAAGGGACGGCGCGGTGATCGGCGACATCCAGACCGCCCGCATCAGCATCGAGGACGGGGCGATTTTCAAGGGTCGCATCGAAATCGGCCGGTCCGTGCAAAATCAGGCTACGAAGCCCGAACGCTCTCCGGCATTGGGAGTTGGCGCTGCCTAAACCAAAAACGAGTATTCGCTCGTCGTGCGTGGTGCAAAGCGGAAAGACTGAGGCATCCCAAGTCTTTCAACTCCCGTGTTTTTCTGAATGAGGGCTGGAACCCGTGCGTTTGGCACGCCCATTGAGGCGTTTCCTCGAGTGTCAGCTGGGTCGGAGCGGTGCCTAGTGCCCAGCGGCTACTGTGCCTTTCGGAGGCCGCTTCATCAGAAAGACGAAGGGAATCACCACGAGCGCGGAAACACCCAACATCCAGAAATTGTCGAGATACGCGATCATGGTAGCTTGCCGAAGTATGGAGCCGTACAGTTGGCCATAGCTCTGCTGCTGCGCAGTCACGGCGCCAGCTGACATATAGAGCTGGCTCGCTCCTTGAATTGCTGTGTGGAATTGAGAGCTATAATCCGTAGCCCGCGCCGCCAAGATGCTCTGATGAAATTGCGAGCGCCGCGCCAGCATCGTCGTGACGAACGATATCCCAACGCTGGCCCCGATATTGCGAAACAGATTGATCAATCCCGAAGCCACATTATTCTTTTCGCGCGGAAGATAGGAATATGCCGCTGTGTTAATGGGGATGAACAGGAACGCCAGGCTGACCGACTGGAAGACACGCGCCCACATCATGGTCCTGAAGTCCACGTCGAGGTCGAAGCGGTGCGCCATCGAGAACATGGATGTCGCCAGCAATACAAGGCCGAAGGCAATCATCACGCGAGCGTCGAACCGCGAAAGCAGGAAGCCCACCAACGGCAAGACCGTGATGAGCGCGAATCCTCCCGGCATGATCATGAGTCCGGCGAGCTCCGCCGTATAGCCCATAAGCGACTGTGCCAATTGCGGCAGCAACAACGTCGTCGCGTAAAGCACAAACCCAACCATGAAGAGCATGAGGCAAGCCATCAGGAAAGTCCGGTCACTGAAAAGGCGTACCTCGATGATCGGATTCTTGTGACGCAACTCCCAGAAGTAGACCGCAACGAGGCAAGTCAACGCTGTAAGGGTCAGAACCACGATATAGCGCGTCTCGAACCAATCTTCCCGCTCTCCTTTATCGAGCACGATCTGCAGCGCGCCCAGACCAATGGCCAGCAGGCTGAAGCCGATGTAATCCACCTTCACTCCACCGCTTTTCTTACTCCTCAGCCAGGGCGGATCCGAAACCAGGAGCGAGGTCAGGAGCACCGACAGAATCCCGAACGGGATATTCATGAAAAAGATCCAGCGCCAGCTATAGTTGTCCGTGATCCAGCCGCCAATCGTCGGTCCCAAAGCCGGAGCGACCACCACGGCCATCGCATAAACAGCGAAGGCCATCCCGCGCTTAGCCGGCGGAAACGTGTCCGCCAGAATGGCCTGTTCGCTGGGCTGCAATCCTCCGCCCCCTACGCCCTGCAACACTCGAAATACGATCAGCAGAGGAAGGCTCGGCGCGATCCCGCACAGAAAAGAGCTCAGCGTAAACAACACTACGCAGCTCATATAGAAGCGCTTCCTGCCGAAAATCGAGGAAAGCCAGCCGCTCAACGGCAACACGATGGCGTTAGAAACAAGATAAGACGTCAGCACCCAGCTGCTCTCATCCTGGCTCGCCGCGAGGCCGCCGGCGATGTGCGGAAGAGCGACATTGGCGACGCTTGTATCGAGCACTTCCATGAACGTCGCGATCGTCACCGTGAGAGCGATCAGCCAGAGGTTATGCCCGGGCGTCCAAGCCGCGTCGGAATTCGTGACCAGTGGCGTCGCTTCATTGCTCATCGCTCTGCCTGATCGACTCGCTGAGAAATTTTGACATTAACTTTCGGCACCACCGACAACCCCGGCCGCAGCCGATGTTCAGAGTCCTGGCCGGGATCGAAACGCAGCCGCACGGGCACGCGTTGAACCACCTTCACGTAGTTGCCCGTGGCGTTTTCGGGCGGAAGCAAGCTGAAAATAGCCCCGGTGCCGCCGGCAATGCTCTCGACGTGGCCGGAATAGTCGCGGTCGTAAGCGTCGACAAAAATTTGCACGCGCTCGCCCGGGCGCACGTTTTTCAGCTGCGTCTCCTTGAAGTTGGCCGTTACCCAGATGTCGTCGAGCGGTATGACTGCTAGCAACTGCTGCCCCGGCACGACGTATTGGCCCACTTGCACGGAGCGCTTGGCAACGAGGCCGTCGACGGGCGCCACAATGCGCGTGTAATTCAAATTCAGCTGGGCTTGCTCCACCGCGCGGTTGGATTTATCTGCCAGCGCCGTCGCGGCCACTGCGCGCGACTGCTGAATGCGCACTTGCTGCGGGCCCGTGCGAGCCGATTCGAGCGCGGCAAGAGCCTGATTGAACTTCCCCTGCGCCTGCGTTACCGCATCCTGGTCCGCTTGCACATTGGCTGCGGTAACGTCCACGTAAGCGGCCGTTGCGTTGGCCGTTTCCACGGCTTGCGTATAAAGCTGCTCCGGGATCTCCTGCTTATCCACCAACGGTTTGTAACGCTTGACATCGTCCTGGGCTTTGGCGTTATTTGCCTGCGCTTGCACAAGAGCGGCCCGCGCCCCGGCAAGCGCTTTTTCCGCAGCCGATATGCCCGCTCGCGAATTGTCAACATCGGCTTCCGCCGACGCCATCGTGCTCGTCGTGTTGACGGACGTGATGGGAATATTCACTTGGCTTGCATCCGCCGTCGCGCGATCGTTGGCCAAGGTGGCCTTTGCGCTGCCGAGCGCGACTTCATAATCCGTCGGGTCGATCTGCGCCAGCAGCGTTCCTGCCTTCACGTATTGGTTGTCGTCCACATAAACATTCGTAATGTAACCGGAGATCCGCGAACTGATCGGATTCACGTATCCATCGATCTGCGCGTCGTCGGTGGATTCCGATCCGGCAAAAAAGTAGTAGCCAATCGCCGCCGCTGCGGCGACGAGCAGCACGGCGGCGGCCGCCAGCAGAATCTTCGTCCGCGATCGAGGCTTTGCTGCCGGCTCGTCGGAATTTCCGGAGCCGCTCGTGCCTTGAACAGGAACTGGCGCCTCGGGCACGCGCTCCGGCTGAGCTTTTTCGTCGATATCGAGCGTCACTTCTTGCGACATATCATTGCCCTCCCAGATAGGCTTTCACTGCTTGCTCGGCGATGCCCGTGGCACGCGCGAGTTGTACTTTGGCGATGTTGTAGGTGTAGAGACTCGAGATATAGGCTTGATCCGCCGCAGACACCGATTCCTGCGCCTGAACAACTTCGATGTTGTCGGTGACTCCTGACGCGAACCGGTCCTGCGCCTCGCTAAGAGTTTCGCGAGCCAAATCCTTGTTATGCGCGGCGACGTTCACCAACTCTGCCGCGGCATCGAGATCCAGAAACGCCGAACGCACGTCCTGATCGATCCGTCCGCGCAGGTCTTCCATCTCTGCACGCCTTTGTTGCAGCGTCGCATCCGCCTCCAGGACATCGCCTCGCACGCGAGTGCCCTGGAAGATCGGGATATTCAGGCTCGCGGTCGCCGTAACCGTGCCATGCGAATTCGCAAAATTCGGGCCGATATCGCCGTAATCGACTTGTGAGCTGATCGAGGGATAGTTTTCCGCCTTTGAGGCCCTTCGCGAGTACTCCGCTGCCTGCACACTGAGCTGTGCGCTCAGGTAGTCGGGCCGGCTTACGTAGGCTTGCTGAAGCGCCTGTTCGAGTATCACTCCCTGCAGAGGGGAATACGGCACGCTGTCGGTCAGCATGAATTCCTGTCCCGGCGGAAGCCCGATCGTTCGCGCCAGGCTCAAAGCGTCCTTGGCCGACTGATCTTGCGCCGCGATCAGCCGCTGATGCTGCGTCTGCAGCTCTACGTCGGCACGCAGTTCATCGATGCGTGCCGCAACGCCCGCCCTCGTCTGGTCCTGTGCCCTCTGATAGAGGGCCCGCGATGTTTCCAATTGCGCTTTCTGCGATTCGATCGTCGCCTGATCGGCGACCAACTGCAGGTATGCATTGGCGACGGCCAGAACCACCAGATCGCGGCTATCCTTATATGAATAGTTCGACGCCTGCAGGTTTTTCTGCGACGCTCGCAATTTCTGCACTGCATTCCAATCGAATATCCTCTGGGACCAATAAGCGCGTGCGTCCTCTACGCCGAAAGGCCCAACCACCACTGGGAAACCCGGGACCGGGATCTTCAGACCGAGCGCCCTGAGGTTCACTTGTTCGGCAGTCTGGGAGATGGCCGCATTGACGTTGGGCAGCAGATCGCTCAAGCTCTTGAGCCGCTCCGCGCGCGCCGTGCGCGTACGTATGTCGCTTTCGATTGCTCCCAGGTTGTACTTAAGTCCGCGATCCAGAGCGTCACTCAAGGAAAGCGGAATGACGGTGCCCGTGGGCTTCCCCGTCGGAACGCTGCCCAGGTATTGGCTTTGCGTTCCCAGTTCGCCGGAAACGGACACAGGCGACGTAGGTATCACTACCGGCGCCAGGGCCGTTGCGTTCTGCGCGAGCAGTAGCCGAGGTGTTGCCGCAGTCAGGCAGATAACTGCCGAAGCTGCAGATACCCGCAAAATTAGTTGTCGTATCGAAAGCATTGATTTGGAAGTCCCTTTTGTATCGCCAGCCCCTTCCCCGACATATGTTTCCCCTGCCCCACAACACTGAGGTGCACACGCCACGCCAATGTCGCTTGGCTGAGTATTGTCGGAAATGATTGAAGGAGTGGCAGATAGATAAGCCGCGGCAAATTTGCAAGTTAGCGTGCTAGTTTGCGGCTGCCGCTGGGTCGGCACTGCTAATTCCGTGGCACTGAAACCAGACGCAGATCACACGTTCAGAAGAATGAAGAACAGCGGCTCAAGCGTGGGATTGGAAGTTCACCACATCACGCCGCTAAGTAGACTTGGTCATCATGCTGAAGAAAATCTCACTACCCTATGTTGGGAATGCCATCGCCAGATCCATGCGAATTGAAGAGCGAAGATCGATCACGCGTGACATATTCAGTTTGGGCCCATACGATTCCGCCCCAATGTGGTCGTTCTTTTAGCCATCGCCAACTGGCGCGCAGCGGCGGTTGAGAAAATTGTGAAAGTGAATTCGGGCACGTACGCCGCCCAAAAAGTGCGCTGACAAAGACGAGCCACGCAGGTTAACCGACCGCCCCGACCCGAGGGACGACAACCAGATCACAATTGCAATTGTGAGCTACTTGACCGGGAGGAACCTTTGCACTCGCTCGCCGTAAAAGACCTCACCGGTGTACAGAGTGCCCTTCGAGTCAACGGCTTCCATATGCACGCCGAAGAACTGGCCAGCATTTTGACCCATGGTGCCCATCTGGCCTACGATCTTCCCGTCTAGGCGATTCAGAAACCAAACGTGGTTATTGGTGAGATCAGAAATATACAAGAACTGCTGTGCCTTATCCGGCGAGAACATGACTCCGCCAGCGGCGCCGCCTATTCCCGTCCATTCGGCCATCCTGATTTCCTTCTTGAAATTCCCCTGCTTGTCTGTGACGTGAATGCGGTTGCCCGCGCGGTCAGCCGCATAGACCAAACCGTCGTTTGAGAAATTAAAAGTAAGGTGACCTACGAACTCTTTTGCCATCGGACCATTGGGTGTGTACGCGTGGTCGGCTGGATTGGTGCTGATCTCCGACAGTTTGTGACCATAGGCGCCCCAGCCCCGCTGGAACTGGAATGTGTCCAGGGAGAAAACCATCACGCGCCCGCCGAACGCGTTGTCGGCCACGTAAATCTCATTCGCCGCATCGTCCGTGCGGATCTCTTCGATTCCTCCGACGATCATGGGCGTGGTCGGTGGATACTTGGCTATAAACGCAGTCCGCTGCAATGCGGCCGCTGTATTCGCTGCCTCACCGCGAGGGCGCTCTGGGGCGCCGGGCACGGTTATAAATCCCGCCACAGGCCCTGCGCTGCCCTGACCCTTCGTCCAGGAAACCTTTGGATTCTCGTCGAAAGGCTTGCCCTCTGGTGTCTCGGGTACATGAGGGATGGCCGCGAGCATCTTGCCCGTC
>Ga0207148_1029_pt1 | contig 38015 bp, 40 predicted proteins | sample Alteio_BWMinHeat_34_FD_153558 | JGI IMG/M metagenome (GOLD analysis project Ga0207148, IMG submission 153558) | Enriched cells from forest soil in Barre Woods Harvard Forest LTER site, Petersham, Massachusetts, United States -... | ecosystem: Environmental > Terrestrial > Soil > Temperate forest >... | reverse complement strand
TCGACTTTGACCTTTATGTCCACAGAGGGGCTGGAGCTTATATTTGTGGTGAGGAAACGGCTCTCATCGAAAGCCTTGAGGGACGTAAGGGCATGCCGCGCCTTAAACCCCCTTTTCCTGCAAATATTGGTCTGTATGGATGCCCTACGATTATCAATAATGTGGAAACCCTTGCTGCCGTTCCCACCATCCTGCGCAGGGGAGGGGCATGGTTCGCAAGCTTAGGGACACCCGGGAATGCGGGCACGAAAATATTCTGCCTCTCAGGCCACGTGAACACGCCTTGTGTGGTGGAAGAAGAAATGGGGATTCCGCTGAAGGAACTTATTGAGGCTCACGGCGGTGGGATACGGGGAGGATGGAAAAAGCTCCAAGCCGTGATTCCAGGAGGCTCTTCTGTTCCCCTGATCCCCAAAGACATATGCGAAACGGTCCGCATGGATTTTACCTCATTGTGTGATGTCAAAAGTGCGCTGGGAACGGGAGGGGTGATTGTGATGGACACCTCCACCGATATTGTGCGCGCCATTGCCCGCTTGTCAAAATTTTACATGATTGAAAGCTGTGGCCAATGTACGCCCTGTCGAGAAGGCACGGGGTGGATGTGGCGGATGCTTACCCGCCTTGCGGAGGGAATTGGCACGCCTCACGACATCGATCAACTCGAAAGCGTGACCCACGCGATTGAAGGCCACACGATTTGTGCCCTCGGCGAAGCCGCCGCCTGGCCAATTCAGGGGCTGATTCGTCATTTTAGGGGTGAGATGGAGGGGCGTCTCTAAACCTAGTCTATTTTGTAGAATCGATTTCTGCTTTTCTTTCTTCTTTCTGCGCAAATTTTCGCAATACACTCGCTCTTCCTGGCGATCCAGACTCTATTTGGCTCGCTAGATCTCTCATCGCATTTGCTCGCCTTTGATTTATTGCTAACGTTGAGCCCCCGGTTCCTATCATTCTCTCGACTATGCGTTCAGCCGCTGAATAAACAATTCCATTTGCTGCTACAGCAGATGCGTATGATCGGAGTACTTTATCATCTATTCCTTCCAATTCGCGCTTTTTCTCTCCCAAGAGAGTTGCGCAACGCAGAAGAACACCAACTGCTTCCTGCAAATACATGTCATTATTAAGCATATTTTTCAAAAGTGCACTCGACTGCTGCCCCTCACCTGAGATGGAGCTCACGAGCTCTTTCTTAATGAAAGGCTTGGCGGATGAATCGATAGAAGGGGACGGTAGTTCAAGAAGAAGATCTAGAAAGTCTTCATCAACCATCATGGACGTTGATACAGACGTTCCTGTGCGATGAGCTCCTGCTGCTGAGCGAGAATCTTCATTCTGGAACGAGAGAGATGCCTTCAAAACCGTTACGGAACAAGATAAAAACCCAAGAACCGTAATTGAACTTAATAAAATTTTAGAAATAGAGTTCATAGGCTATCTCCTCAAATTGAAATGTATTCCTCTTTCATTGACGTACCACTTTTTAAAAATGATAACAAGATTGCCACAGGTAACCCCATTTAAAATTTGACTTTTCCCATCCCTCCCATGGTATAAGAGGCCAGGGTCTTCATAAAAAAATGAACCATGCCAAAGATTACCATTGATGCGCAACAGGTTGATGTTCCTGAAGGAATAACGGTTCTGCAAGCTGTGGAAGCGGCAGGCATTGAAGTCCCTGTCTTTTGCTATCACCCCAAGCTCTCCATCGCCGGCAACTGTCGCATGTGCCTCGTTGAACTCGAGGGATGCCCGAAACCCATTGCAAGTTGTGCCATGCCCGTCTCCCCCGGAATGGCGATTCGCACGAATACGCCCATGGTTCAAAAAAGTCGCCAGAGCAACCTTGAGTTTCTCCTCATCAATCACCCCCTCGACTGTCCGATTTGTGATCAGGCCGGTGAATGCGATCTGCAAGATATCACAGTGGCTTATGGGGGGGACGCGAGTCGGTATGACCTCAATAAACGAGCGGTGCCTAATCTCGACCTGGGCCCTTTGATTGAGACGTCCATGAACCGGTGTATTCAGTGTACCCGGTGCGTACGATTTGCGACCGAAATTGCAGGAGATTCTGAGCTAGGCGCCCTGGGACGGGGAGAGGACATGGCCATTGGCACGGCCCTGCACCACGCCATCACCTCGGAACTCTCTGGGAATATGATTGATATTTGCCCCGTGGGTGCCCTGACCTCAAAGCCCTATAGCGCTCACGCACGGTCTTGGGAACTCACCCACACGCCATCCATTGATGTGCTCGACGGGGTGGGGAGTGCCATTCGCATTGATACGCGAGGGCTTGAGGTCATGCGGATTCTGCCGCGACAAAATGATGCGGTGAATGAGGATTGGATTTCCGATAAAACCCGCTTCTTTTATGATGGACTCAAGTATCAGCGCCTCGATACCCCTTATGTGAGGGGAAAGAACGGTGAACTTACTCCTGCCAGTTGGGATCAAGCTTTCAAGGCGATTGCCAAACGCCTCAAGGGAGTCCCGGGAGATCGCATCGCAGCCCTTGCGGGGAACTTGGTGGATGCAGAATCCATGGTGGCGTTGAAAGATCTTATGGAAGCTTTGGGCTCCCCCCATCTTGATTGTCGTCAGGATGGTGCCCAGAGTGCGGGTGCCCGGTGCAGTTACCTCTTTAACACAACCATTCAGGGGATTGAACGAGCGGATGTGTGCCTTCTCATCGGCACAAACCCTCGGTGGGAGGCGCCCCTGATCAATGCGCGCCTGCGCAAAACTTATGTGGCTTCAGGACTTCCTGTGTTTCGCATGGGGCCAGTGCATGACCTCGGATATCCGGTGGAAGAGCTGGGGAATGATCCTACCTTGTTGGAGAAGATCCTGAAAGGGCGCCACCCTTTTGCAGAGACGCTGAAAGCAGCCAAAAAACCGATGATGATTTTGGGACAAGATGTCCTCAGACGGAAAGACTCCCAAGCTTTGCTCTCCTTAGCCCGTGACATTGCAGAGAAATATGGATTCATTCAATCCGCTCCCTGCTGGAATGGGTTCAATGTGCTCCATACCGTTGCCAGTCGCGTAGGCGGCTTGGATTTAGGATTTGTTCCTGGTCCTCAAGGATGGGACACATCGCATATTCTTCAAGCTGCAGCTCACAAAAAATTAGAAGTGGTCTACTTACTTGGGGTGGATGAAATCGATATGCAGCCTTTCAAAGGCACCTTCGTGATCTATCAGGGTCACCATGGGGACCGAGGCGCTCATGGAGCGGATGTGATTTTGCCAGGGGCCGCCTGCACAGAAAAATCAGGGACGTATGTGAATACAGAAGGCCGTGTGCAGCGAACCTTCAAGGCCGTCTTTCCTCCAGGTCAAGCCAAGGAAGATTGGAAAATCATCCGTGCCCTTTCAGAAACACTTGGGGTGCCTTTGCCCTATAACACGCTGGCTCAAGTGCGGGCGCGATTGGTTGCGGTCAATCCCTTGTTTGATGAGACGGATACGGTACAACGAGCAGCTTGGGAACCATTTGGAGAAAAAGGTGACATTTTGCCAGAGCCCTTTAAACCCATCATTGACAATTTTTATATGACCGACCCCATTTCGCGCCACTCCCTCATTATGGCAAAATGCACGGGGAGGGATCATGGATAAGCTTATTGCCCTTGTGGAGTCCTCTTTATTCATCATCATCCCTTTGCTGGTTGCCGTTGCCTTTCTCACCTATGTGGAACGCAAAGTGATTGCGGCCATGCAGCGGCGGGTGGGTCCGAATGTGGTGGGATGGTTTGGGCTCTTGCAACCGCTTGCAGACGGGTTGAAGCTTCTCTTTAAAGAACCGATTATCCCCACGCGCTCCAGCCCCTTTCTTTTTCTTTTGGCCCCAGTTCTGATTTTTGGATTGAGTCTCTCGGGATGGGCCGTCATTCCTTTCGGCTATAAAATGGTGCTCAGTAACATGAATGTGGGCATTCTCTACCTCTTTGCCGTGTCTTCTCTGAACGTCTACGCCATTATGATGGCGGGATGGTCGAGTAATTCTCAGTATGCATTTTTAGGCGCCTTGCGGTCAGCAGCGCAAATGGTCTCCTATGAAGTCTCTATTGGGCTTGTTCTCATTACCGTCCTCCTTTGTGCGGGATCCTTGAATTTGACAGACATTGTCCTCTCCCAACAACGGGTGTGGTATGTTATCCCCCATTTTCCCATGGCTGTTATTTTTGGAATTTCGGCTTTAGCTGAAACCAATCGCGTTCCTTTCGACTTGTCAGAGGCAGAGAGTGAACTCGTGGCGGGCTTTAATGTGGAGTACTCTTCGCTGCCCTTTGCCCTGTTTTTCTTAGGGGAATATGCCAACATGATTCTGATGAGTGCCTTGGGAAGTATCCTCTTCCTGGGAGGATGGTTACCTCCCTTTGCGTGTATCCCCTTCACCTGGGTTCCTGGACCTCTGTGGTTCTTCATGAAAATGGCAGCTCTCCTTTTCGTTTTCTTGTGGGTCAGAGCAACCTTTCCCCGGTATCGGTATGATCAGCTCATGCGCTTGGGGTGGAAGATTTTTCTTCCCTTTTCCCTGATTTGGGTCATTCTAACGGCGAGTGTGATTGTTCTTTATCAGGCGATAACGGGGTAGGGTCGTATGCAGTTTATCAAACATCTCAAACCTTTTGCCCTCATCGAGTTGCTTCAAGGCATGGGACTTACCCTGCGGTATATGTTTTTTAAGAAAAAGGTGACCCTTGCCTACCCTTATGAGAAGGGACAGGTATCCGCGCGCTTTCGAGGGGAACATGCCTTAAGGCGTTATCCCAATGGGGAAGAACGCTGTATTGCGTGTAAACTATGTGAAGCGGTCTGTCCGGCCCAAGCCATTACCATTGAAGCAGAAGAACAAGAAAATGGGCTGCGCCGCACCACGCGATATGATATCGATATGCTAAAGTGCATTTATTGCGGGTTATGTGAGGAAGCATGCCCCGTCGATGCGATTGTAGAGGGCCCTCATTTTGAATTTGCCACTGAATCTCGTGAAGAGCTTTACTATACGAAGGAAAAGCTCCTCGCGAATGGAGAGCGATGGGAGGTGGCCATTGCAGCACGTTTGGAGCAGGAGGCGCCTTATCGGTAATCCATGATGATAACAGCCTCTCTTTTTTATCTCTTTTCTGGCCTCCTATTAGGTTCAGCGTTGATGGTGATACGGAGCACGCAAACAGTCTATAGCGTGTTTTTTCTCATCTTTGCCTTCCTCAATGCGGCGGGGCTTTTGATTATGCTTCATGCTGAGTTTCTTGCGTTTATTCTTCTGATTGTATACGTAGGCGCGGTTGCCGTTTTGTTCCTCTTTGTCGTCATGATGTTGGGGGAGACGCAAACAAAAACACCCTTGTCTCGCCGATATGCCTGTGCCGTAGGGGGAGTATGTCTTTTCCTGCTCACAGCCCTAGGGATTATGGTGGTGCGGTGGAAAACCTCTTCAGAGGCCCTTATTTTTGGGTTTTCCCCTACAGTGGACATGAAAAACACTGAAGCACTGGGGAATCTTCTCTACACCCATTACCTCATTCCCTTTCAAGGGGTAGGTCTTATTCTGCTCATTGCGATGATCGGGGCAATTGTGCTGACCTTACGTCACAGGCGCAAACCCCTTCAACTTCTGTCGAATGAGCCAATGCGTTTGGTTGATTTGCGTTCCTCAAGCATGAAGGAGGAAGCACGATGATCGGACTTGATCACTATCTTCTCCTTGCAGCATGTCTCTTTATGATAGGGGTACTCGGGGTCATTATGCAGCGCCGCAATCTCATTGTAATGCTCATGTCCATTGAGCTAATGCTGCTTGCCACTGTCATCAACTTTGTGGCTTTCTCTCATTTCCTGGAAAATCTTACGGGACAAATTTTCTCCCTGATTATCTTAGCTGTTGCCGCCGCTGAGACTGCCATTGGCCTTGCCATTCTTGTCGTCTATTTCCGCAATCGCGGAGATATTAATGTGAATGGCACGAAGGGATAGAGATGGACAGCACCCTCGCCATTTTCACCCTTTTTTTGCCCCTCCTCGGCGGCCTCTGTGCAGGGAGTTTCGGGCCACTCTGGGGCATGCGATTCAGTCAATGGGTGACATGTGGGTGCATGGGCTTGGCAACTCTCACCTCCCTTTGGCTTGTGATTATCTTAGGCCCTCTTGACACAGCCCTTTCTGTGCCTGGGTTTTCATGGATTCATGTCGGCGCATTAGAAGTGAAATGGGGGATCCTCATCGATCATCTCAGCTTGGTCATGATCATGATTGTCACCTTTATTTCCCTGATGGTGCACGTGTATTCCATCGGATATATGAAGGGAGAACCAGGATTCAGTCGCTTCATGGCATATCTCAGCTTTTTTACGTTTTTCATGCTTGTCCTTGTCACCGCACCCAATTTTGTTCAGCTCTTTTTTGGATGGGAAGGGGTGGGGCTTTCCTCCTATCTGCTGATTGGGTATTGGTATAACGACCCCCGTGCCAACAGAGCCGCCTTCAAGGCTTTCTTGATGAATCGTATTGGGGATGTGGGATATGTTTTGGGTATTTTAACTCTCTATCTTCTGTTCCAGACCTTTGATTTTTCACCTATTTTTACAGGGGTCCCGGACAAACAAGCCCACATGATTGAGATCTATGGATGGCAGTGTCACACCCTTACCCTTGCAACGATCCTTCTCTTTGTAGGAGCGATGGGTAAGTCCGCTCAAGTGGGCCTCCATACATGGCTTCCTGATGCCATGGAAGCACCAACACCTGTGTCAGCGTTGCTGCATGCAGCAACTATGGTCACAGCCGGTGTTTTTCTCATGGTGCGAATTTCGCCCCTTCTCGACTATACCCCCCTAACACGGGAGATGATCACCATAGTGGGGGCTGCAACCGTTGTCCTGGCAGCCTCCATTGCCTGTGTTCAAAATGACATCAAACGTATCATTGCTTACTCAACGGGCAGCCAATTAGGGTATATGTTTATGGCCATAGGTCTTTCTGGCTATAGCGCCGCCATGTTCCATTTAACAACGCATGCCTTTTTTAAAGCGACCCTTTTCTTAGGCGCAGGGTCTGTGATTCATGCTATGTCGGACGAACAAGATATCCAGAAAATGGGGGGAATTTGGCGCGCCATTCCCATCACCTATACCTTAATGTGGATTGGCAGCCTAGCTCTTGCAGGATTGCCATTTTTTGCAGGATTTTACTCAAAGGATCTGATCCTTGAAATTAACTGGGTCTCCAAGATGCCCGTGGCCTTTGCGTGCGGACTGGTGGGGATTGTTCTGACCGCCTTTTATGCATGGCGCCTTTTGATCCTGACTTTTCAAGGAACACCGCGCGCCAATGATGCGGTGATGAGCCACTTAAAGGAATCTCCTCTCTCGATGCTGGTCCCTTTGATAAGTCTTGGACTGATAACCCTGGTGGTAGGACCTGGCCTGTACACTCTTTTTGTCGGGTCCTTTTTTGGGCCCCAAAATGAGGTGATCCTCGCCGCTCAGCAAACAAGTTACGAGATAAAAACAGTCCCTGTTTTGGCAACCCTCCTCGGTATTGGTGTGGCTTACCTCTTCTATATGCGCTCAAAGAAGTGGCCCTCCCATCTCGAGATGACGTTTAAGAGGACATATGAATTCTTCTTTCATCAATGCTACATAGATGCCCTTTATGATCGTCTCTTTGTCGTTCCTTCTTTGAAGCTTGCAAACCTCTTGTGGAAGGAAGGGGATCAGAAAGGCATTGAGAGCCTAGGGCCAAAGGGGCTTACGACTTTGTCTCTGTTGGGCGGCCGCTTGATCTGTCGCCTCCAGACGGGCTATCTCTATCACGCAGCCTTTGCCATGGTATTGGGATTTGGCGCAATGGTCGGGGGGATTTTGTGGCTGAACTCTGACACGCTTAGACTTGCAGAAGTTTATGATTTTTTGGCGCGCTATAAAGGATAGAATCCAGATGCACCCTCTTCCCCTCTTAAGCATGATTGTCTTTCTTCCTCTTCTGGGAGCAGTGAGCATTTTGTTGAGTGGCGCAAAGCGCAGTGCAAATGCACGCTGGGTCGCCTTGTGGGTCTCCCTCGTTACCTTTGTGCTCTCCCTTGTTTTGTGGGGACGATATGATCCCACCCTTGGAGGATTTCAACTGGAGAATACGATGCAGTGGATCTCTTATCTGGGGCTCACTTACCATGTCGGCGTTGATGGTATATCTCTTCCCTTTATCCTGTTGACAACACTCCTTGTCCCTCTCTGTATTTTAGCCAGCTGGAAGGGGATTAAAAAGAGAACGGCTGATTATATGATGGCCTTTCTTATTCTTGAAACCTTCGTGCTCGGATCATTTGTAGCCCTTGACATCCTTCTTTTTTATATCTTCTTCGAAGGCGTTCTCATTCCAATGTTTTTTATTATCGGCATCTGGGGAGGACCTCATCGCATCTATGCTGCCTTCAAGTTTTTCCTTTATACCTTGCTGGGATCAGGGCTGATGTTGCTTGCCATCTTGTATATCTATTTTGAGGTCGGCAGCAGTATTCCCTTAGCCCTTGAGTCCGTTTTTGATCCCAAGGTACAGACTTGGTTGTGGCTTGCATTTTTTGCCTCCTTTGCCATTAAAATTCCCATGTGGCCCTTTCATACCTGGTTGCCAGATGTTCACGTCGAAGCCCCAACAGGGGGATCCATGATTTTAGCGGGGATTCTCCTCAAGATGGGGGGCTACGGGTTCTTGCGGTTTTCGCTTCCCTTGTGCCCTGATGCCTCCGCTGACTTTGCCCCCTTTGTCTTTATCTTGAGTATCATTGCCATCATTTATGCGTCCTTTGTGGCGCTGGCACAAACGGACATCAAAAAACTGGTGGCCTATTCCTCTGTTGCCCACATGGGCTTTGTAACCCTTGGCATTTTTACAATGGATGCCGCAGGCATCAGTGGCGCCATCACCCAGATGGTGAGTCACGGCATGATTTCGGCAGCTCTCTTTCTCTGTGTCGGGGTAATGTATGAGCGAACCCACACACGCAAGATCGCAGAGTTTGGCGCTTTGGTTTATCGGATGCCCCGCTATGCGGTTATCTTCATGCTCTTTATTCTGGCCTCTCTTGGTCTTCCTGGGACCAGTGGTTTTGTGGGAGAATTCCTCGTGCTTCTGGGGACGTATCAAGTGAACATCTATGCAGCGACGATGGCCTCCCTTGCCATGATTTTAGGGGCGGCTTATGCGCTATGGTTATACCAACGGATCATCTTTGGCCCCCCAACGGCATGCACTTTCACAGATCTGAATGGACGGGAACTCATAAGCTTCTCTCCTCTTCTGGTAGGCGTCTTACTCTTAGGCCTTTATCCCGCCCCTCTTTTTAAGGTGACGGAGGGGGCCGTGATGAAGCTTGTCGGCTTTTCTTCATTGCTGGGAAAATCGTAACATGTTTGAGCTCTATCCTCCTGATTTTCTACGTATTCTGCCCGAGCTTATTTTAAGTGGAATGGCCCTTTTCATTCTGACAATGGGTGCAGTGAAGAAAGCAGAATTCTGTGGTCACATCACAACGCTAAGTTTCCTCCTGGCAGGAGGTGCCCTTTTCTTGTCTCATAAGATGGGAAAAGCGGGAATAGGATTTGAAGGTCAAATTCTTGAGGATGATTTCAGTTATGTCGGGAAAATCCTGATTTTAATCGCTTCCTATGGCGCGTTTTCTCTTTCCGTGTTTCCCTTAATAAGGGAAAAGCTGCTTTCTTTTGAATATGCCGCCCTGACTTTATTAGCCACAACAGGCATGCTGCTCATGATGGGGGCCAACGATTTTATCAATCTTTTTGTCGGTTTAGAAATGCAAGGATTGTCCCTTTATGTCCTCGCGGCCCTTAATCGACATGAGACCAAAACAGCAGAAGCAGCCCTTAAATATTTTATCCTTGGGGCTCTTGGAACCGTCTTTTATCTGTACGGTGCAGGTTTCCTGTATGGATTTTCGGGATCAACCAACTTTGGCGTTCTTGCCGCCGCAATCCATATGGATGCAAGCTCTCTTCCTTTAGGGCTTTATGTCGGCACCCTTTTAATTGTCTCAGCGCTCTGTTTCAAAATAGCAGCTGTGCCCTTTCATATGTGGACGCCTGATGTGTATGAAGGATGTCCAACTCCCGTCGTTACCTTCATTGCGACCGCACCTAAGGTAGTGGGAGTACTTGTTCTTTTGCGCCTCCTCTTTTACCCGTTTATGGCCGTGTATGCGCAATGGGTTCCTCTTCTTCTCGCTCTTTCGCTTGTATCAATGGTAGTGGGAACGTTCGCAGCTCTTGTCCAGACAAATCTCAAACGCTTTCTCGCCTATAGTACGATTGGTCAAATGGGGTATGTCTTATTGGGGATTGCCTCTGGTCCTCAAGAGGGGATTCAAGCTGTTCTCATGTATATTTCTCTCTATCTTGTGATGGTCCTCGGGGTCTTCGGATGTGTCCTATGCTTACAAAGCAAAAAAGTAGGAGGAATTCAGACGCTTGAGGATTTATCAGGGCTCTCAAAGTTCCATCCTCGCCTGGCCTTCCTTTTAGCGCTTTTCATGTTTTCGTTGGCAGGAATTCCTCCCTTCGCTGGATTTTTTTCAAAGTTTTACCTCTTGAAGGCAGCGATCTCTGCAGAACTTTATTTTTTTGCAACCCTGGGCATCCTGATTTCAGTTGTTGCTGCAGCCTATTATTTACGTATTATCAAAATCATGTACTTTGATAAACGCGATGAGCTCACTTCAGATTTTTACGGCGTCCTTTCTTCACAAGCCGTGATTGTCATGGGGCTTTGTGGAGGGATATCTCTCTTTTTCTGCCTTTTTTCAGATCCCTTCTTTAAACTGATCCACCACGCAGCCGTTGTGTGTGCCGGGTAATTTTTGATGCCACAGGTAATTTTTTACCCAACTCTTGCCTCCACAATGGATGAAGCCCAAGCTCTGGCTTTACAAGGAGCGGAGGAGGGCACGGTTGTTGTGGCAAAGCACCAAAGTGCTGGACGCGGACGGCGCGGACGCATCTGGGAAGCAGCAGAAGGGAATATTTCCCTGACCTATATCACCTATCAGGAATGCTCGCCGGGACAAGGCTCTCAACTCTCTCTTGTCGCGTGCGTTGCAATTGCGGAGGCCTTACGGGTGTTACAAACGCTTCCGCTGCTCTATAAATGGCCCAATGATTTGCTGCTGAAGGGGAAAAAAGTGGGAGGACTTTTATTGGAATGTCTCTCTCTACCCAATTCCTGCAAGACAGCCTATCTCATTGGATGTGGACTCAATTTGAAACAACACCCCCATACGGTTCGCTATCCGACAACGTCCTTTCATGCCGAAGGCATTGATCTTCCTTATGAAAGCTGTGTGGAAGCCATCGCCTTCTCTCTCCAGGAATACTTAACGCTTTGGAAAAATGAGGGATTTTCACTCATTCGGGATCTTTGGATGGAAAGCGCCATGGGTCTCGGTACCCCCCTCTCTCTTGATGTGGAGGGGATCCCTCAGACAGGAATCTTTTGTGGTATTAATGAAGAGGGGGCCCTTTTGTTGAAGACATCTCTGAATGAAAACGTACTGGTGAACGGGGAAATCAGGGCTTTATGAGCTGAAACTTTGTGATGCCCGCTTCACAAACGCGAATGACGAGTTAAGGGTGTGGAAGCGCACAAAAAACCCCGCCTAAGCGGGGTTTTTATAAAATACAGAAAGCCTAACTGCTTAGTTAGCAGCTGGTGTTTCTGATTTAGCTTCTGGTGCCGCAGCATCAGCAGCAGGTGCGTCAGCAGCTGGTGCTGGCTCAGTAACAACTGCATCAGCCGCAGGTGCCGCAGGCTCTGCTTCAGGTGTTGACTCAGTTGTTGGTGGTGTTTCTTGATCAGTAGAAACTTGTGCCGCTGGTTCTTGTGCTGGTTCTGATGGCTTTTTTTCTCCGCAAGATACGAGAGCAAGTGCAGAAGCTGCGAACAAAGCGGCGGTTACTTTATAGTTCATTTTTTTATTCCTCATTCGTTAGAGTTGCCGGGGGACTCTTTCTATGTCGTAAAATTAACCGGACTGGAAAGAGACTATCACAAAATTCGGGAAACTGCAATTCATTTTGCCAAAAGAAAACAAAAATAACTTTTTTCCCTTTTGAGAGATATTTTTAAAAGTCGATCAAAGAAGGACGAGGGCAGAAAGACCAGAGAAGTACTCACCTTCCGCACCAGGAGAAAGGGTGCGCCTGCGGCTGGAAAATCCGCTGGTAAAGCTATTAATTTTAAGATCATGCCGATGGGTGATCCCCTCATTTTGCAAAATATCATGGATATACTGCGGAAGATTAAAGTGGTGATGCGTGGGCTTTACAGCAGGATAAAAATAGGATGTATAGGGTTCTCCGATGAGATCTGGAAACTCTGGCCCCACTTCATAATCCTGATGCTGAATCGTAGGACCCAAGGTTGCATGAAGGGTGGCCCGTCTTGCCCCCAACGTTTCCATAGCCGCAATTGTTGCTTGAAGAATACCCGCCCGAGCGCCTTTCCAACCAGCGTGGGCTACACCAATCACATGAGCCTCTGGGTCATAGAACAAAACAGGACCACAGTCGGCCGTCTCAACCCCAAGGGCAATGCCGGGGACATGTGTGACAAGGGCGTCCCCCATCTGCCGCTCCTGACGAGGTTTGATCTCCTCATCCCAAGGGTCAGTAATCGAGATAACCGTGTTACCATGCACCTGATTAAGGACAACGAGAGGGATCTCTTCTCCAGCCAAGGTGCGCATCACCCGTGATTTTCGTGCCTCTAAGGGTTCCCGGTCTTCCTCAAAAAAGGCATGTTTGATGCGGGAAAAGTGAGAAAAGTGAGGACAACGGGCTATCATTCGTGAAATCCTCCTGGGATGAGCGCTTGCGAAACAATTGCCATCGCCTTAAACAGTGTCCCCATTTGGCAAGGATGGGTAAGACGCGCGTGAGCAACGTTCAGGACAGCAGCTTCTTGCTTGTTTTTATGTTGCAGCTGAGCAATTCGCAAGTCAATTCCCAAGTTTTTTAAGAAAGTACGTTGGGAGACAGGACCAAAAACGGAAAGGCCTTGGGTTATGGCGACCTGCTTAAGGGCGCCAAAATTGACATGACAGGTTAAATCCGACTTACCAATGTGGGAAAGGGGAGGGGAGGGCTCGCCCCTGAAAAGAGCCTGGAGTGTATCTCCCGTGCCGCTCTCATACCCATAATCAATCAGGAGACAGACACCTCCCTGAAGGCGAAGGCGTTGACTCAAGAGCTCCATAATATGGAGAGAAACAGGACTTGTCTCCCATTCCACGTCCTCGCCTTCTTCGGATGCAAGAGGAAGAAAGGTAAAAACAGGTTCCTCCCCAGACAGATCAATGAAGCGTTCATAGAGCATATTCTCTTGGCGTCTATAAAAATGTGTCGGCATGGCATCAAAAAACTCATTGGCAATGAGGAGGAGGGGCGCTTGCAGGGGCAGGGTCTCTACCGTTTCATGCCAATAAATCTCAGAATGATGAATTTTTCCTTTTTGTTGCTGCAGAAGGAAGGGATTGATTTCAACCAGATGAATCTGCAGGGCCGCCATAAAGGCGGGAGACAAAGCAGCAACCCTGAGCAAATCCGCCATCAGCGTCCCGCGTCCCGGCCCCAGCTCCACAAGATTCACCTGAGAAGGAGATCCGAGCTGTTCATAAATATCAAGCACCCAAGCCCCAATGAGCTCCCCAAAAACTTGAGAGATCTCAGGGGCCGTTGTGAAATCTTGGCCCACGGCTTGCTGGGTACGATAATACCCAGAGTCGGGATGTTGCAGGGCGAGCTCCATGAATTGACCTTGGGAAAGCAGTGTAGCGGTGGAGCAGTGTAGCGGTGGAGCAGTTACATCTTTTTTTTCAGACATCGTGAGTGCCTATATAATAAAAATGTGTTGACAGTCATTTTGTAAAAGCGTCCCATTTTCTCACCGCTACACTAGTTCCCCTAGAAGCTCTTATGATCAGAAAGGAACCAACGAGTACCAAGGGAATGGAAAGCAATTGTCCCATCGTTACCCCTCCCACAAAAGTACCCAAAAAGGCGTCCGGTTCTCGAAAACATTCAGCCGCAATGCGAGCCAAGCCATATCCAGCCAGAAAGAGGCCGGTCATGCAGCCCCGCCTGTCAGGCGCACGGGTCCAGAGGGCACTGACCCCGAGGACCACAAAGAGAAGGAGTCCTTCCAAGCACGCTTCATACAGTTGACTCGGATGACGGGGCAACCATCCGCCATGAGGAAAAAGAACTCCCCAAGAAACATCTGTCACCCGCCCATAAAGCTCCCCATTAATAAAGTTAGCAATGCGACCAAAAAACAAACCGATAGGAATACCACAACACACCAAATCCATAAAAGAAAGGGCGCGAATGTGATGGCGGTGAGCGTAAAGGAGCGTTGCAATGGCAACTCCGAGAAGCCCCCCATGGAACGCCATGCCCCCTTTCCACACTTGGAAGATTTGTAGAGGATCGGCGAGATACTTGGCAGGTTGATAAAAGAGAACCCATCCCAAGCGTCCCCCGATAATGACCCCCCCAATCGCCCAGCCCACATAGTCATCAATCAACTGGGCGGTCACTTTCGGAAAGGCTTGAGGCCGTTTTTTCAGGAGCCACAAGCTATACTTCCACCATCCCAAGATTCCCACCACATAAGCAATACCATACCAACGAATGGCAAACGGACCAAATTGAAAGGCAATGGGGTCGATGGATGGAAAAGGCATGGGGTGTCTCCTCGATGGATCTTAGAAGTGTTTATAAAATGCTCTGACCCGTTTTGGCCCAGTCCGCGGTAAAGAGGGCAATGCCTTTATCCGTGAGGGGATGATTATAAAGCTGGCGCACGACGCTCGGAGGAAGGGTAACGACATCCGCACCCGCAAGGGCCGCTTCCACCACGTGAAGGGGATTACGGACGGACGCCACCAAGACTTCCGTATTGAGGTGCGGATAATGATCATAAATTTGGATGATCTCGTCAATCAGAGTCATGCCGCTCTCGCCCACATCATCCAAACGCCCCACAAAAGGGGAAATAAATGTTGCTCCTGCTTTTGCAGCAAGCAACGCTTGAGCAGGAGAAAAGCACAGGGTGACGTTCACCTTGTGGCCTTCTTGGGTGAGAACACGACAGGCTTTGAGACCGTCTGGCGTAAGAGGGACTTTAATGGTGACGTTGGTGGCAATCTTAGCTAAGAAACGGCCCTCCGCCAGCATGCCCTCCAGATCAGACGCGGTGACCTCCGCACTCACCGGGCCCTCAACAAGACCACAAATCTCAGCAATGGTCTCCACCATGCCGCGCCCTGAGCGGGCAATGAGGGTGGGATTGGTTGTCACCCCATCGACAAATCCTGTGTCAATAAGGGAGCGAATTTCGGCAACATCGGCCGTATCGATAAAAAATTTCATGGGTCTCAGATCCTTTTTGTTTATTCTTTACCCTATCGTGTTCTCTCGCAAATAACCACTCGGAAAAGTTGCGTCTCTCAGAATTTTCTGTAGACTGAGGGGAAAATGAGCACAGTAAGCATATAAATTTTGCCACATAACCGCGTGGTCATAATTTTATGGTTGCTGTACTCAAAATTACCAACAGGTCGTATCATTCATGCGCGTTTCCATCCTCCTTCCCCGCCCCTTTAATGATCCTTTTGATTATGAGAGTGCGGAAGATTTTCCGCCAGGCACAATCATAAAGGTACCCTTTGGACGCCAAGAACTCTATGGGGTGGTGTGGACGCGCAACGAGACGGCCCCTTCTCAAACCTTGAAAGCAATCAAGGGAGCGGGGGAGGGACAGCTTCCAGGGGTCTCTCTCCAGTTCATTGATTGGGTCAGTGACTATACATTGGCCCCTCGAGGACAAATCCTCAAGATGGTTTTGGCCGTGCCGGAGGCCTTTGAGGCGCCCCCGAAAGCGCGGGCCGTCGCTGAGATAAAGCCGCCTGAGAAACCTCTGCTCTCTCCCGATCAACAGCAGACAGCGGATCGGCTGATCGGGAGTTTGGAAGGAAAAAAGTTCCAAACGTTCCTCTTGGAAGGGGTGACGGGATCGGGCAAGACGGAGGTCTATTTTGAGGCAATCGATCATCTCCTTCAAACAGAGGGCCAAGCGTTGGTCATGCTCCCGGAAATTGCCCTCAGTGCCCAATGGCTGCAGCGCTTTGAGACACGTTTTGGCTTTCGCCCGGCGCTGTGGCATTCAGCTGTTCCGCTCGCACAACGGAAAGCAACCTTCCTGGCGCTTTTGAAAGGGGAGGTGAGGGTGGTGGTGGGGGCACGGTCCGCCCTCTTCCTTCCTTTCACAAACCTCAAACTCCTCATCGTGGATGAAGAGCATGATGGATCTTACAAGCAGGAGGAGGGAGCCATTTATCATGGACGGGACATGGCCGTTGTACGGGCTCGTCTGAATCAGGCAACGTGTGTGCTTGCGTCTGCCACCCCTTCTTTGGAGACAAGCGTGAATGTAGAGGCGGGGAAATATCAACACCTCCACCTCCCCTCCCGTTTTGGAGGAGCCCAGATGCCGGATGTGCAGATCGTGGATTTGCGCAGCGTCAAGATGCCCTCCCAAACCTGGATTTCGCCGGCACTCAAGAAAGCACTCACAGAAACCTTGGAACGCGGGGAGCAAGCCATGTTGTTCCTCAACCGTCGCGGTTATGCACCCTTGACCCTGTGTCATGCTTGCGGGAACCGCATCATGTGTCCCCAGTGCAGTATCAGCCTGGTCCATCATAAGGCCCATGGAAAGCTCATTTGCCATCATTGTGGGCACCTTGGTGTCGTGCCTTCTGTGTGCCCCACCTGTCAGGAGGCGGATACCTATACAGCCATTGGCCCAGGGGTTGAGCGCATTTTAGAGGAAGTTCAAACGTTGCTCCCTGAAGCGCGGTGTGCGCTCCTCACCAGCGATCACCTCACGACGCCTAAGAAGATTGAAGCGTGCGTCGCGAGTATTCAGAACCACGAGGTGGATATTCTCATTGGGACCCAGATCATGGCCAAAGGGCATCATTTCCCCTTGCTCACCCTTGTGGGGATTGTGGATGGGGATAGTGCCCTTTCAGGCAGTGACCTGCGGGCTGCTGAAAAATCCTTCCATTTGTTGCATCAAGTATCAGGGAGATCAGGGCGAGAGGACAAGCGGGGGCAGGTCTTGATTCAAACCTATTTGCCCGACCATCCCCTGATGCAGGCTCTCAAGCATCAAGATCAATCCCAGTTTTTTGCATTAGAGGCGGAGCAGCGTCAGCTTCATGGGTTTCCGCCCTATGGACGTTTAGTGGGCCTGATTCTCTCGGGCAAAAAAGAAGCCGAGGTTCAAAGTACGGCCCGCCTTTTGGCTCGCGTTTTTCCTCAGCATCCGAAGGCAGAGCTCTTAGGCCCAACGCCCGCCCCTTTGTCCTATTTAAGAGGAAACCACCGGTGGCGTCTCCTTCTCAAAACAACGAAGGATTATCCGCCTCAAGCCCTGCTGCGGGTGTGGTTACAGAAGGCGCCCCTTCCTCCTTCAGTAAAACTCCAAATTGACGTGGATCCTTATAGCTTTTTTTAAGAGGCGCTTGCAGAAGCAGAGGCGCTTGCTGCTGATGCGATGTCTCCTCCTTTCAGAGGCTCGTATCGGAACTCCCTCCATTCTCCATCAGAGCCACGATATTCGAGGGTCTTGCCTTCGTTCTGGAGGAGACACAAGAGACCTTTGGGGCCAACAAAATGCATAACTCCTACTCCAATAGCAGAGTCCGTATTGAGTTTTGAAAGAATCGTCGGAATCCATGCGCGATTACGCACGCCCATCGCATCATTAACGGTCAGAATATCATGCGCATCGTTGTCATGTCCCTCAAGGGTTTTTAATCGCTCAAACAAATCAGGAAGTTTCACTTGAGAAGGAGGTTCTGTTGAGGGAAGGGCGGATTCTGCTGGCACCCCTATTTTTGTACACCTCTCCCAAGCCCTAAGAAAGGATGATTTTAAACTAGATGGCAATGTGGGGTCCGTGTAGCGAACCTCAAAGGCTTTGGCGTATTCAATCATGGATTCCAAAATTCTTTCCTGTGGTAAGACACCTACTTGTTTTTCAAGATGCTCCGTGGCTTCATTCATTTGGTCAAGGATCGTTTTCCATTTTACATAAGCAGGAAAATTTTGAAGAACTTTTAATTGGTCATTGTCAAAATTGCCTCGCACCTCTTCAACAGTTTGAATAGAGCAATTGGGGACCAATGTGCTGATAGGATCCTCGAGACCAGAAACGGGTTTCCCTTTTTCCTTAAAATCTTTGAGGAGAGCCATATCGAAGCCTGTGTCAATATCAGCAGTGGATCCACTATCACACATAAAATTTAGCGTTGCGACAAAGCCAGGGCGCAAGCAACCAATGTCCTTTAGAAAAGAGAGTTTTTCCTGATCTTCAGGGGGCAGAGCCTCTAAAATACAATGCCATGCATGCTGGAAGTGTTCGTGCGTCTGCGGGATGTGAAAGTTTGGGGTGCCAGGAGGCAAGAAAATCTTTTCCCGCCCTCCACATTTTTCCACTAAATCTGTAATTCCTTTTACGATCCTTTTCCATCCCAACCCTTTTGGATCTTTAGCTGTGTTTTCCAGGATGAGTTCTTGACGATCAAGGATGGGTTTCAAAAATCCTTCTGGAACCTGGTTGAATTGCACATCATGTTGTGTGGGGGTCAAAAGTGCAGTCGTCCCTTTGACACGAAAGTGGTAGGGAAGATAATACTCTTGATAAAATTGCTTTTCCTGAGGAGAGAGCACGCGATGCTGTCCACCAGAGAAATCTTCTTCCTTTTCGTTTTTTTTCGCACTATAGGCGGGAGTGGCCAGCAGGCATAGAAAGATGAGAAAAGCAACATATAGGGATTTCATGCGGAAAACTATCCAATTAATATAATAACAATTATGTATAATTAGATGAGAGTTGTATTTTTGTCAACGGGGGAGGGAAGGACTCTCTTGACAGCATGGAAAGATTGATTCCATAAGTAGCTGAATTTGGAAGTCTGTGTCATCCCAGACTTAGACCTTCTTGCCCCCGATTTAATCGGGGTTTAGGAGGTCTTGATCTGGGATCCAGGAGCCAAGGAATGAAGGAATTTTTGTGCTGCCTCTGGATCCCCGATCAAGAAACTCTATGATTTTCTGCGAAAATCGAGAGTTTCTAAGTCGGGGATGACACAGATTTTGCCCATGGAGCCTAATGCCTCCTAGCAGAAAGGAAGAGCGCCCGCTCTCAAAAAACGACTGACATGAAAACATTAAACACCCTCCTAAAAAAAGATCCTGATCAACAATTCATGATTTTCTTGAGCCTGCACGTATGTGTGTGGTTCGCGGCAGGCGTGCTCTTCAATCGGCTAAATGTTGATATGCTGGAAATGTTCGTGTGGGGACAGGAATTTCAATGGGGCTATCATAAGCACCCGCCCTTTCCTTCTTGGGTTGTGGGAGGGTGGTTTGCTCTTTTCCCAAGGACCCCTCAATTTTTTCTGATTCTCACTCAAGCAAATGTGGCCCTCGGGTTGACGTTTTCCTACCTTCTCGCACGCGAGCTTCTTGAAAAATCCAAGGCACTGGTCGCGATCCTCCTGCTGGAGCTTGTGGTGTATCATTCGTTTTCGGGGCTCACTTTTTGCAACAACTCCATTCTCGTCTCCCTCTGGCCTGCCTTTGCCTTTTTTGCCTTCCGAGCGTTGAAGCATAATCACATAAGAGATTGGGCACTTGCTGGATTCATAGGTGGTCTTGCCATGCTCAGCAAATATCCATCTATCTTGCTGCTTATCGCCGCTTTTGTTGCCTTTGTCATCAATCATAAAAAGAATTTTATGTCTCAGATCTGTAAGCCCGGTCCGTTGATCTGTCTTGCTGTTTTTCTCATCATGACATTGCCCCATCTCTATTGGCTCGTGCACCATGACTTTATGCCCATGCAGTATGCGGCGAATCGCTATTTTAAGAGTGGATCTGTTGCCTTTCGAATCATTGAGTTCATTACCGTAAATGCCCTCATTCTCTCTCCAATCATTTTGATTGGAAAACTTACCTTTAAGATTCCTTTTAAAACGATGTTTCGTCCCAATTTTTCGACGCTTGAAAAAGCCTTTGTCTCGTCAATTGTCTATGTGCCCTCTCTCTTGATGATCGTCGGTGCTCTTCTCTTTAAAGCAGAGCTTGGAGTTCAATTTGCGACGCCCTTTTATTTTCTGTTTGGGGTGTTTATCGTCAGCAAAGCCGCTGTGTTTTCTGAACGTTCTGTGAAGATCGTCACCCGAATTGTGTATGCTTTCCTCGCATTTATTCTGTGCCTCTTTATCATTTTTAAGATAATTTTGTCTCAATTTTACGATAAAAAAGAAGTGTACCATATGTTCTATGCAGAACCGATCCAAGCTTTGCCTCAGTTTATCGAGAAAGAATGGAAAACAGCCTTTCCAGGGACGCCTCTCAAATATGTGGCCGGGGGAGGGGGATATCTTTATACCCTGACATTCTTCTGCGCCAATCATCCTTCCGCTCTTCTCGATTTCGATGAAAAGAAAAGTCCCTGGATTGAAGAGGGGGCAATACAAAAAGACGGCGCCACCCTCCTGTGTCAAAACGCAGAGTGTATCGAGAAAGCAAAAACAGCCTTTAAGAGCATGCCCCTTGAGTGGAAAAAAGTGACGATCAATGGCCTTGATTTTGAGTATGCCTTTGTTGGACCGAAGAAATTCTAGATCGAGGGAACCCCTTTACTTAGCTTCTCCTCAGATGCTACACAAGGGCCTTCACGCACGCTCTCAAGTGACAAGAAAACATGACCCAATTAAGACACACCTCAAAATGGATGTATCTTCTGATGTTTGCGGGTGTCGTGCGGTTGCTCGGCATGTATTGCTTGCCCCTCATGGATCCCTCTGAATCCCGGTATGCCGAAATTGCTCGTAAGATGGTGGCAACCGGCGATTGGGTGACCCTCTGGTCCAGCTACGGTATTCCGTTCTGGGCAAAACCACCTCTCTCCACATGGGCAGCAGCCACGGGGCTGTCTGTATGTGGGATAAATGCCTTTGCGGTGAGGCTGCCCACGTTTCTGGTCGCTTTAGGAGTTATCGGGCTTGTCATGAGCCTAGCCCGCAGCCGCCCCCAGACAGAGCTCCCCCTCCTCAGCGCCCTCGTCCTTTTGACAAGCACCTTATTTTATATCGTCAGTGGGAGTGTGCTGACAGACATTACGCTGACCTTTGGCACCACTCTCTCCATGGTGGCCTTTTGGCATACGATGAGGGGGGCCGCCCCGTCGTGCTGGCGATATCTTTTCTTTGTGGGTCTTGCCATTGGATTCCTATCGAAAGGACCGATTGCGCTCATTTTCACAGGCGTTCCCGTCTTTATTTGGGGTGTAAGTCAAGTCACACTCCTGGAACTCTGGAAAAAGGTTCCCTGGATTTCAGGGGGACTCCTCGTCCTTATCCTCACGGTGCCTTGGTTTGTTTTGGCTGAGATGAGAACACCTGGCTTTCTTGAGTATTTTTTTGTGGATGAACACTTTAAGCGCTTTCTCATTAAAGGATGGTCGGGAGACCTCTACGGAAATGGGCACCCGTACCCAAAAGGAACCATTTGGCTTTTTTGGCTTGGAGGGATGTTCCCCTGGTCTTTGTGGGGTATCTACTTAACGCTGTCATCCCCGCGGAGGCGGGGACCCAGACCTGACAGTTTTTTTTATCTGCTTTCAAATATATTTTCTGTATCAAACACAAAAAAAAAGGTGTTAAGCCTGGGTCCCCGCCTCCGCGGGGATGACAAAGAGAGAGACGGAGATAACAAGGAAGAAAGTGAAAATGACGGTTGGACGTTTTACCTTCTGCTGTGGACACTCACCCCGTTGATCTTTTTCACCGTCTGCAGCAACATCACCATGGCCTATCCGCTTCCGGCGATTCCGGCCTTTTCTCTTTTGATTGCTTATGGCTACCTCAATATAAAAGACACGCTTTGGAAACAAAGGGCCTTTTTGGGGTCCTGCCTCATCCCTCCCTGCTTGATGGGAATCATTGTGAGTATCTTCTTGCTAAATCCAAGTCTTTTTTATAAATTTGTCCTCAGTCAAAAAGAAGTGGCAGAATCCTTTTCTCCCCTTCAGAAAGAGGAAAAAGGTAAACTCATCTATTGGTGTAAAGGAGCGTATTCGATAGAATTCTATTCGGCAGGACAGGCCCGTCTTGTCCGTGACATTCAAGAGTTCCAAAAAGCATTGGGAGAAGAGAAGGATCCGTTCATTGCTCTCGACGGAACTGGGTTTTCTCAACTCCCGCAAGATATCCGTGATCGTTTGATTTTCATACAAAAACCAAATGCGCGTATAACAATTTATAAATTAAACAAGGAAGAATTGCCTCGATGACAAAGCAAGCTGAACCTCCCCTCCCTTTTCTCTCCCTCGTTGTGCCTGTTTACAATGAGGAAGCTAATTTAGAGGAACTTTACAGCCGCCTCACAAAAACCCTTGATGCCACTGGGCGTCCGTTTGAAATCATTCTTGTGAATGATGGCAGCAAGGATAAAACAGACGAAATTTTGAAGGATCTCTTTAAAAGACGTCCCCATCAGATCCGTGTGGTGACGTTCAATGGGAACTATGGCCAACAAATGGCAATTCTTGCGGGCTTTAAAGTGTCACGCGGCACCTTTGCCATGACAATTGATGCGGATCTTCAGAATCCCCCCGAGGAAATCCCAAAGCTTATCACCTTAATGGACCAGGGCCATGATTATGTGGGGAGTTTTCGGCTCAAACGCCATGACAATTGGTTCCGCACCTATGCGTCTCAACTCACGAATTGGCTGCGAAGATGCGCAACGAAAGTCCCCATGCGTGACCAGGGATGCATGCTGCGGGCCTATCATCGGCGCATTGTGGATACGGTTCTCTCTTGCCATGAGCCCTCATTGCTGGTTGCGGTCCTTGCCTATACGTTTGCTGCAAATCCTGCAGAAGTGGGTGTGGAGCACAGAGCACGGGAAGGGGGGAAGTCCAAATATACGCTCTATAAACTCATTCGGCTGTACTTTGACTTATTCACAGGGTTTTCCCTGGTGCCGCTTCAGCTTTTCACCTTTTTTGGACTTTCCATCTCTGGACTCAGCAGCCTTTTGGTCGCCTACCTTTTGGTGCGTCGCCTCATTGTAGGACAAGAGGCGCAAGGCATGTTTACCCTCTTTGCCATCACATTCTTTCTGCTCAGCGTTGTGATCACAGGCATTGGGATTTTGGGAGAGTATGTGGGACGTATTTACCAAACCGTGCAGAATCGTCCACGTTACCTGGTGAAAGAGTTCCTGACAGACATTCCGTCTTGAGTGAAGAGGGAACCAGCCAAGTCAGCCCTTAAACGAGCAGCAGCAACCGTCGCCTCAAACATGCCAGGGAGCGTGCCACAATCAAACCGGTCACCTTCAAAAACGAGGCCATAAAAAGGGTCCGTTGCAAAAGAAGCTGCAATCGCATCTGTAATTTGAATTTCACCTGTAGGGGTGCTTGAGATTTTTGCCTCGAGATGGGGAAAGATGGTTGGCGAAAGGATATACCGCCCCACAATGGCTGTTGTGGAGGGGGCCTTTTCAGGAAGCGGTTTTTCAACAAGACCCTTCACTTTTATAATCGCCCCGTCTTGAGAAGCAATGTCCAGAATACCATACCGAGAGGTGTCAGAAGGAGGCACCGACATCACCGTAGCCCAATGACCGCCAAACTGAGCATGCTGTTCGAGCAGCTGAGCGAGCGGAGGGCGCTCACTCAAAATGAAATCGTCAGCCAAAAGAACAGCAAACGGTTCGTCCCGCACAAGATGACGCGCACACCAAATGGCATGACCCAAGCCTAAAGGTTCTTGTTGGCGAACGTAGGCCACACTTCCTGGTGGCAGTTGGAGTTTTTTGAGAGCAGCAAGCGCTTTGGGGTTCGAGCGGGCTAAAAGCGTTTCAAGTTCAAAAGCACGGTCAAAATGATCTTCAATGGCCGTCTTTCCTTTGCCTGTCACAAAAATAATTTCCTCAATGCCGGAAGCAAGCGCCTCTTCAACCGCATATTGAATGAGGGGTTTATCAAGAACCGGCAGCATTTCCTTGGGGATCGCTTTAGTAGCAGGTAAAAAACGGGTGCCAAGGCCGCCTACTGGAAAGATTGCTTTCGTAACGCGCGGATGTGTCATAGATGAGCCCATCAAAATAAATGAACCTTACCCTAAGAGATTTAAGGAAGGGAATCAAGATGGCCATCCGAAAGAGATGACAAAAAAGGAAAAATTTGTTAAGATCCCAAGCATAATCTTTCAGAACGAGGACACCATGGCAGGCCATTCACAATTTAAGAACATTATGCATCGCAAAGGAGCCCAAGATGCAAAAAGGGCGAAAGTCTTTACAAAGATCATTCGAGAGCTCACCACATCCGCGCGCATAAATCCAGATCCCGAATCCAATCCTCGCCTGCGTCAAGCCGTCATTGCGGCGCGGGGTGCAAATATGCCTAAAGACACCATGGAACGCGCCATTAAGCGAGGTGCCGGCGGTGAAGACATGACCGACTATGTCGAGGTCCGTTATGAAGGCTACGGCCCTGGGGGGATCGCTGTCATCGTGGAAGCGCTCACCGATAATCGCAACAGAACGGCAGCGGAAGTCAGATCTGCCTTTACGAAGCATGGGGGAGCCTTAGGTGAAACCAATAGCGTGAGCTTTATGTTTGATCGGATTGGCCTCATCAGGTACCCTAAGGACAAGATGACCTTTGACGCTATTTTTGATGAAGCTCTTGAAGGTGGCGCACAAAACGTTGAGGAATCGGAAAAATCTTATGAAGTTGAGTGCACCCTTGAAGATTTTGCGACCGTGCGAGATCATTTGATGGCAGCCTTTGGAGATCCAGAAAGTGCAGAGCTCATCTGGAAAGCCAATAATACCACCGCCGTTGATGAGGAAAAAGCCATCACCCTGATGAAATTCATCGATGTTTTGGAAGACAATGACGATGTCCAAACCGTTTTTGCAAACTTTGACATTCCCGACACAGTGATGGAAAAATTGCTGTGAAGCCAAATAAAATTCAAACAGTTGCTGTGTATTGCAGTGCTTCTGTCAAAATAGACCCTCTTTATCTTGATGCTGCGCGTGAGGTGGGGGAAGAATTAGCACGTCGTCAGCTAACGATGATTTATGGGGGGTCAACGCGAAGCATGATGGGAGCGGCAGCGGAGGCCGTCATGACCCATGGAGGACGTGTGATTGGCTTTATACCGAAGCATTTGAAAAAAATTGAAGTCCCCAAAGACGATATTACAGAACTCCACCTCGTTGATACCTCGCATATCCGAAAGCACCTTATGTTTGAACATTCAGATGCTTTTTTTATTCTCCCAGGTGGATTTGGAACCCTTGATGAAACTTTTGAAATAATTGCGCGGAAAGACTTAAAACTTCATGAAAAGCCCATCATTTTTATCAATGTAAATGGATATTGGGATGCTTTGAGCGTCATGGTGAAAAATATTTTTGACCAAAATTTTGCGAGATCTGAGGATAAGGACCTCTTTCAAATCGTTTCTTCCGTGTCCGAAGCCTTCCAGGTTCTTCTGGGCGAGAAAAATGACTAACGTCCACACCTTTCCGCTCCGTATTTACTTTGAGGATACGGATGCAGGCGGGATCGTCTATTACGCCAATTACCTGAAATTTGCTGAGCGCGCGCGAACGGAGTTTATGCGATCTCTAGGATGGGATCATTCCAGCCTGATGAAAGAGAACGGAAATATGTTCGTTGTGCGGACATGCACCCTAAGCTGCATTGCGCCAGCCTATTTGGATGACCTGGTCGAGGTGAGAACCCACTGCACCGAACAAGGAGGGGCTTCTCTTACTCTGGTCCAAGAGGTATTCCGAGGAAACACTCTCATTACAACTCTAGATGTGCTTTTGGCGTATGTGAATGGAAAGGGCAAACCAACGCGACTTGACTCTGGCTTGCGTACAGCCCTCAGCAATTTTGATTCTGAGGGAAGCTAAGCTGTTATCTTGACTTTTTTACAAAAAGAGACCACGCTCCGGCTATGAAGAGAAATTTTTTATCTTATCTTTAAGGAACTCCATCATGGCGAATCATATCGTATTGATCAACAAAGCTGAACAACGCGTTGCAAAAGTTAAAGTTGGTTTTAGTTGGACCTTGTTGTTTTGGACATGCTTATTCGCTCTCCCTCTTTTTATACGACGGGTTTACCCGTGGGCGTTCGGTATTGCTGCCCTCCAGTTGCTTGCTTTTATCCTTGAACGCCAGTTTTCTTTTGTTGGGATCGATTATCCATTCTTTACGTGCGAAACAACCAATTTTTGCCCATTGAACTTGTATACATATCATTTAATCTATAAATGGAGTGGATTAATCACGTTTGCCCTCTCTGTGTACTTAGGGTTCCGTGGCAATGAGATAACGGCTCGATACTATTTAAAGAACGGCTATCGTTTTGCCGAACCAGATAGCGCACTCGTGGCACTTGCAAAAACAAAGTGGCATATGCAACTGTAAAAAAGCGCGCCTGGTACAGCAACCATATAATTTTGCCACAGGGATGACAATGGAGGGACTTCATGAATTTTAACCATCTCTGCTACACTCCACCTCCGCTGGCGTGATCACGCCTTTGTCGCGACGGCGGACGCTCCACTGAGAATGCAAAGTAAGACATAGAATGAAAAAACCATCAGACTCCTCAGATGTTCCCAATCCCACCCGCCGGGACTTTCTTCTCCTGACGGCAAGTGCGGTGGGCGCTGTGGGAGCCGCCTATTTTGCCTGGCCCTTCCTTGACAGCATGAACCCTGCCGCTGACATCTTGGCCCAATCAACCATTGATGTTGACTTGAGTCCCATTGCCGAGGGCCAAGCCATTACGGTGGTGTGGCGAGGAAAACCCATCTTTATTCGTCATCGTACACAGGCTGAGATTCAAGCTGCCGAGGCAACGCCTTTAAAAGATTTGATTGATCCACAAACCGATCAGGACCGTGTGAAAAAGGGCCACAACCCATGGCTCGTGGTTGTTGGGATTTGTACCCATTTGGGATGCATTCCCACAGGCAACAAACCTACAGAGACGCGAGGCAAGTATGGGGGATGGGCCTGTCCCTGCCATGGATCCCTCTATGATGTTTCAGGGCGAGTGCGCCGCGGCCCCGCGCCGTTGAATTTAGAAGTGCCACCTTATACGTTTTTGACGGCAACAAGCATTCGGATCGGTAGCGGTGTAGCGTCCGCCGTCACGCCGAAGCTTTAGCGAAGGCGGAGTGTAGCGGAAAAAATGAGCCACTTGTAAAAAAGGACGTCAATAAAAATATGTCAAAAAAGTCGAATACATATAACGATGAGACGGTAGAGAAGAACAGCGCAGCATCTGCTCCACCGCTCCACTGCTCCACCGCTCCACTACGTCAGTGGATCGACCACCGTCTCCCCATCTTTACCTTCATCGACAAGGAACTCACGAAGTACCCCACCCCAAAAAATTTAAACTATTGGTGGAACTTTGGATCTCTGTCCGGCATTACCCTGGTCATCATGATCCTATCTGGCATTTTTCTGGCGATGCATTATGACCCCAGTGCCGACAAGGCCTTTGAAAGTGTGGAATACATCATGCGCAATGTGAACTATGGATGGTTCATGCGTTATTTGCACGCCAATGGGGCCAGTATGTTCTTTATCCTCGTGTACATTCATATGTTCCGAGGACTTTACTATGGTTCCTATAAAGCCCCGCGGGAGCTCCTGTGGATGCTCGGCGTCGTGATTCTCATCCTCATGATGGCGACCGCCTTCATGGGCTATGTGCTCCCTTGGGGGCAGATGAGCTACTGGGGAGCAACTGTCATCACCAATCTCTTTTCCGTATTCCCCTTTGGAGAGTCCATTGTGCAATGGTTGTGGGGTGGATTTTCTGTCTCAGGCCCAACCCTTAATCGTTTCTTTGTGCTCCATTACCTCTTCCCTTTCCTTATTGTGGGCGTTGTCTGTTTGCACCTTGTGGCATTGCACCAACATGGATCAAACAATCCATTGGGGATTGAATGTAAAAAAGAGGAGAAGATTCCCTTCCATCCCTATTACACCGTGAAAGATCTCTTTGGCCTCGGCATTTTTGCCGCCATTTGGTCCTACTTTATTTTCTTTGAGCCCAATTTCTTTGGAGAACCGGACAATTATATCCCCGCCAATCCTCTCGTCACACCGCCTCATATCGTGCCCGAGTGGTACTTTTTGCCGTTCTACGCCATTTTACGTTCGATTCCCAATAAGCTCTTTGGTGTCATTGCCATGTTTGGAGCGGTCCTCATTCTCTTTGTCCTGCCCTGGCTTGACCGCTCGAAGGTACGCAGCGCTACCTTCCGCCCTATCTTCAAATGGGTGTTCTGGGTATTTGTTTTGAATTGTCTCGTCCTCGGGTTTGTGGGCGCCCATTCCCCGGATTATGTCTACAGCAGTGGGGTTTCAAACCAGATTCTAGGGCAAGTCACAACCTTCCTCTATTTTGCTTTCTTTCTCATTGCTCTTCCCTTGATGGGGATCTTTGAGAAACCGCGCCCCCTTCCCACCAGCCTCCTAATGATCTTTTTCCTAAGCGGCCCCCCCGCTATTTGTGCTGATCAACATTGGTCTTTTGAAAACCCTCTCGGCACCTATGACCGCGCAGAACTGCAACATGGGTTTGAGATCTATAAACAGGTGTGTGCCGCCTGCCATGGTCTGGATCAAGTGCGCTTTCGGGATTTAGAAGGATTGGGCTATACAGGGGAGGAAGTCAAAAAGATTGCCTCCGCGTATAAAGTTGCGGACATCAATGATCAGGGAGAGCCCGCTGAAAGACTCGCTCTTCCGACAGATCTCTTTCCCAATCCTTACAAAAATGAAAAGGCTGCTCGTGCTGCCAACAATGGCGCCCATCCGCCTGATCTCTCTTTAATCATAAAGGCGCGGGAAGGGGGGGCGCATTATGTGTTTGACCTGCTCACGAGCTATAAGGCAACGCCGCCGAAAAACGTCGAGCTTGCCGCTGGCATGTCCTATAACCCCATCTTTCCAGGAGGGCAAATCGCCATGCCCCCCCCCTCTCTCTGAGGGGCTCGTCACCTATGATAATGGAGAAAAACCGTCCGTAAAACAAATGGCCCATGATGTCACAGCCTTCCTTGCTTGGGCCGCTGAGCCGGAACTTGAGGCCCGCAAACGCATGGGAGTCCGGGTGCTGCTTTATTGTAGCGTTTTTTCCGTGTTGATGTATTTCCTGATGCGACGTATTTGGAAGAAAGTGTAGCGGTGTAGCGGTGTAGCGGTGTAGCGGTGTAGCGGTGTAGCGGTGTAGCGGTGTAGCGGAAGGGGAATGCTTGTAAAAATGGATGTCAATAAAAATATGTCAAAAAAGTCGAATACATATAACGATGAGACGGTAGAGAAGAACAGCACACCATCTGCTCCACCGCTCCACTGCTACACCGCTACACTGGAGTGGATGTCCACCCGCGTGTCTGCCATCCAAGCAGGCACTGAGCCCGAGTGCCTCTGGTTCCTTGAGCACCCACCGCTTTACACCTTAGGTACGAGCGGGAAGGCGTTGGATATTCTTCCCTCCGCCACCCTACCTACCTTTCAAACAGGCAGAGGAGGGCAGGTCACCTATCACGGTCCTGGCCAACGCATTGTCTACGCCATGATCGATTTGAGAAAACGAGAGCAAGACCTCCGTCTCTATGTGGCAACTTTGGAAGAATGGATCATCCAAGCCCTAGCCCACTTTGAAATCAAAGGAGAACGGCGCCCGGGTCGCGTCGGCATCTGGGTTGAAAAAAAGAGGAAGGACCACAAAATTGCAGCCCTCGGGGTACGGGTGCAAAAGTGGGTCACCTCCCACGGGTTTGCCCTCAACGTGTCCCCAGATTTAACAGCCTATCAGCACATTGTGCCTTGTGGCCTCTCTCAGTATGGGGTGACTTCTCTTGCCGATTTAGGTGTGACAGTGACGATGGAAGAAGTGGATGAGGTATTGATTAAAACTTGTCCATTTAACACATGAAACTCCTCATTCATCTTACCCCCAATGCGTCTCATAATAAAATTGAAGGATGGGAGATAGATGAGAAAGGGGAGAAGCGCTTGCGCATCAAGGTCACGGCCGTGCCTGAAGATGGCAAAGCCAATGACGCCCTCATCAAGCTTCTCAGCAAAACCTTCTCTGTGCCCAAATCAAAGATCACGATCGTGCGAGGGGCGAAGGCACGGCTAAAAGAGGTGGAGATTGAGGGAGGACAGGAGAGTCTTCTTATCTTATGTGGTAAAAATTAAGAAAAAATACACAATTTCGATGTAAAATAAAAACGAGACAAACATATGGAGAGAAAAAATGTACAAAAATTTATTAAAGATCACGTTCCTTCTTGGGCTTCTTGCAGTGAGTTCACAAAGTGCGATGGCTGATGCGGGTGAGTGCCCTCAAGGGCAGGTCTGGATAACATATGCACCGGAGCTGCATCATGAACCAGCTGGTGTGTGTACTCCGATGGCGACGCCGAACGAATGAGCTGCCGAGCCTATAACACGTAGTGTGAAATTGTATTCGCGGAACTTTATCCTTCCAACAACCCCTCTGCAAACTCTTTCGCTACAAAAGGATGGAGATCTTCAATCGCTTCTCCCACACCAATCGCGTGCAGAGGGAGGCCGGTTTGTTGGGCAATGGAGATGAGGACGCCGCCCTTGGCGGTCCCATCAAGCTTGGTCACAATGAGGCCGGAGACGTCCACGGCTTCTTGAAATACTTTGGCTTGCGTAAGCGCGTTTTGACCGGTGGTGGCATCGAGCACCAAAATTGTGGCGTGAGGCGCCGTGGGATCAATTTTTTGAATCACCCGCCGCATTTTCTTGAGCTCCTCCATGAGCTCACTTTTATTATGAAGACGCCCGGCCGTGTCAATGAGGACAATATCATCTTGACGCGCTTGCGCCTTTTGCAATACCTCAAAAATGAGACCGGAAGCATCTTGGGTCGTAGCCTTTTCCAAAGGAACGCCGGCACGGTTCGCCCAGATCTCCAGCTGCTCTGTAGCAGCGGCCCGGAAAGTGTCGCCGGCCACAAGGGAGAGTTGATGACCATGATGCTTCCACTGATAGGCAAGCTTTCCAATGGTCGTTGTCTTGCCAGCCCCATTGACGCCAAGCACCAAGATCACGAAGGGCTTGTGGGGTCCCTCTGGCACCAAGGGACGCGCATAAGGAGCCAAAAGAGCTTCAATCTCTTCCGCAAAATCCGCTTTGACTTCTTCTACGGTAATGTCCTGATTAAAGCGCTTTTTCTTAAGTTTTTGAATAAGGTCTCTCGCCGTTGCTACACCAATATCACTTGTGATGAGGAGGTCCTCGAGCTCTTCGAGCATTTCATCGTCAAGCTTTCGGTGGGTCAAAAGGGTTGTAATGCCCGTCGTAAGGCGGGAAGAGGACTTTTTGAGACCCTCCTTAAGGCGCGTGAGCCAAGAGGTCATACTCTTCCCTCACTTGTCATCCCCGCGAAGGCGGGGACCCAGACTTGACAGTTTTTTTTATAGATCTGATCGTTTGGGGTAATACTTCGAGAGTCATTCTGTGTTGACGAAACAAAGGTTTTAAGCCTGGGGCCCCGCCTTCGCGGGGATGACAAATTAGCTTCGCGGGGATGACACTTTTCCTGCATCATACCACCCCCTCCAAATGACTCTCCGTATGCCCGATCACCCGTGCTTTGACGAAGGTACCTGGTGTATGCACACCTGGCAGGACAACTTTGAGAAAGTGTTCGCTATGACCCTGATTTTCCGTCTCTAATAACACACTCACCTCTTGGCCCACAAAGCGCGCAAAGGTTTTTGTGAGGTTACGCTGTCCCGCAGCACGCAAGAGAGCAGCCCGTTCTTTAATGAGCGGCCCCTTCACCTGCGGCATACGAGCAGCGGGCGTCCCTTCTCGGGGGGAGTAAGGGAACACATGGAGGAAGCTGAGATCACACTCATCCACAATCCGGAGGCTGTTTTGGAACATCTCTTCTGTTTCCGTCGGAAACCCTGCAATGATATCGGCACCCAAGGTCACATCGGGGCGAATGTTGCGCAAGGTCTGGCAAATCTGAATGGCATCCTGGCGTAAATGGCGACGCTTCATACGTTTGAGGATCATATCATCCCCTGCTTGAAGACTGAGGTGAAAGTGGGGCATCAGGCGCGGCTCCCGCTCAAAAACATGAAGCAAATCTTGGTCCACTTCCACCGGGTCCACAGAAGACAAGCGTAAACGAGGAAGGCTTGGGACTTGGGCAAGTAAGCGTTTAACCATTTGTCCGAGATTGGGTTTTCCAGGCAGATCTTCCCCATAGGCCGTCATATCGACGCCTGTGAGGACAATCTCCTGAAAGCCTTTTTCAAGAAGAAGGTTCACTTGGTCTACAATGACACCGAGGGGCACACTGCGACTGTTTCCCCGCCCATAAGGAATGATGCAAAAAGTGCACCGATGGTTGCAGCCATTTTGAACTTGAATAAAGGCCCGAGAACGCCCATCAAAGCCCGCAATGAGGTGATCTGCCGTCTCTTGTACTGACATGATATCATTCACGCTGATCCGTGCATGATCTGGAGAAGGGGTAAGGTAAGCCGTTTCCAGTTTCTCTCGATTGCCTAAAACTTGATCCACTTCCGCCATAGCGGCAAAGGAACCGGGGTTAATTTGCGCTGCACACCCAGTGACAATAATGCGCGCCTGCGGATGATCCCGGCGATATTTACGAATGGCTTGGCGCGCTTGACGCTCTGCCTCCGCAGTAACGGCACAGGTGTTGAAGACAACTGCATTTTCAAGACCCGCGTGCAAGGCTTTCTCTCGAATAATCTCAGATTCATAGGCGTTAAGGCGACAGCCAAAGGTAATAACTTCAGTGGTCATGGGAGAGCAATACGTCCTTCAAAACAAAACTCAGCTGGGCCTGTAAGGAGAAGGGGGCCTCCTTCATGCCATTCAACCCCAAGGTGTCCACCCTCCATTTCAAGGATAAGGGGCGCCTTTTCAACAAGGCCCAAGTGTAGCGCGAGAAATCCCACAGCGCAAGCGCCAGAGCCACAGGCAGGCGTGATCCCCACACCCCGCTCCCAAACCCTCGCCTTAATGGTGGTGGAATCAACAACCTGCGCAACCTCCACATTGATGCCTCCGGGGGGCTGGAGGGAAAGGGCGAGGGCGGTGAGGTCGACAGATTCAAGATTCTCCACAAAAATGACATGATGAGGATTGCCCACATCGACCTGGTAGCCTTGGGCGCATTTCACAGGAGGAGGAGGACTTTTGAGGGAAATCGTGACCTCTTCTCCTTTGCGCCAAAAATGGAAAAGACCTGAAGGGGTTTGAATTTCTCCCTCTACTTTATTGAGAGAGGCAGCAACACATCGCGTCCCATTGCCACAAGCCAAAGCAATACTTCCATCCGCATTATAAAAGGTAATCTCCGCATCTGCTGTCGGGTGATCACGCAAGAGGATCAATTGGTCACATCCAATACCCAGCCTTCGATCGCAGAGAAAACGGATTTGATCCGAAGTCAGCGGCTCAGGCGTTGTCAATAAGACAAAATCATTCCCAAGCGCCTGCATTTTTGTGAAGCAGAGGTCAGACATCTGTACGGTTATTCCTTGAAAAGGTTGCCACCCGAGAAGTGTCCACTTCTTTTTCAGAGATCCACAGACTATAGCGTTGCTGTAAATTCAGCCAACTTTCGGGCGTTGTATTAAAGGCTTTCGCAAGCTTGAGGGCCATCTCCGCCGTAATGCCTGAACGACAATTCACCAAACTTGACAATGTTTTCCGGGTGAGCAGCAAACCTTTGGCAGCTTCGGTGATTGTTAAGTTGAGCGGAGCTAAATATAGCTCTCTCAAGATTTCTCCCGGGTGGGGTGGAGTGGTTGTCATTTTATGGCTCCGTATCTTCTGCTGGCATCCCTCTCATTTGTTATAAGCGTAACCTGACACGTGTCAGGTATCAAGGTGTTTAATCAATAAAAAACTCAACCGTTGCAAGCACTCTTATTTTTTTCATCAAAGAAGACATATCCGAATAATTCTGATCAGGGGCTGCATAGGGACTGGTGAGTGTAATAACGCCCTGGTTAACGCGACGAATTCCTCCCAGTGTGTGGCCTGTTGCCGAGGCAATATTCTCCCCCATTTGGCGTGCATTTTTGGTTGCCTCGATGATGAGTTGAGGGCGCAGGTTGTTAAATTTTTCCAAATAAAAATTTAAGGTACTCGACGTGACGGGAACGCCTTGGGCAATAAGATCTGCTAATTTTCCGGAAAGTGCCTGAAGGGTATCAACCTTTGTAGAATCCACAGCAATCCTGCTGTTAATCACATACCGCTCAGAGGGCGTCGTTTGATTGCCATATTGCGGCGTTGCCTGATTGTCAGTGAAATCAGGAGCCCCTCGTTCTATTTCTTTTTCCTCAAATCCTTCTTTCATGAGGAAATCTTGAGTGAGCTGCGTTGTCGTCGCAAGGGTTGCGTAGAGTTGGGGAAGGTCATTGCCACTAACCTTAAAGTGGATGTTAAACAAGCCTTTATCAGCCTTCTCAACACGTTCAACAAGGCCTTTAACGGTGATATAGCGATCTGCTGATTTAAAGGCCAGAATCCCTTTATAAATAAACAACCCTGCGCAAATGGGCCCAAGAGCCAAACAAAGGCCAAGAACAGCAGCTGTACGGGTGGGGCGGAAGGATGACATGAGGAAACTCCTTAAGACGGATTATCTTCTTAAACAAGTATAGCATGTTTTTTCGGAGAAGGAATTTTTTTAATAGAAGAGAAGCAGTTTTTGCGGTGAGAAGCGCTTGACCTTCGGTTAAGAGTAGGCTACAACCTGAAGCCATACGAAGGATGACGAATTAAGGAGTAACACAGTGGCACAACATAAATCAGCGATCAAGAGAATACGTCGCGATGCAAGGCAGACGTTATTAAATCACTCTCGCATCGCCCGTGTGCGGACTTTTATTAAGAAGATCGACCTCGCCATCATGGCAGGGGACAAGGCGGCGGCTCAATTGGCACTCAAGGAAGCCCAACCTGAAATTATGCGAGGCGTGACAAAAGGTGTTTTGCACAAGAACACAGCTGCTCGTAGGCTGTCTCGCCTAAACGCGCGGGTCCTCAGCATTCAGTAATCAGTTGTCAGTAATCAGATAAAACTGACTCTGATGACTGCTGCTGATGAATTGAAAACCGTGATTGTTGCCTAAATACAAACTGATAACTGATAACTGATAACTAATATGGCACATCCAGCAACAAGAGCGGACCTTGAGGGGCAATGGAATAATATCCAACCGCGTCTATTGGAGGAATACGGTGAAAAAACCTATCTCCGTTGGTTGAAGCCTCTCTCAATTGTTGATCAACAAAAAGGATGTCTTCGTCTTGCCGCCCCAAATGTGTTTATGCGGGATTGGGTGGTCACGAACTATGCGGAACGTGTCAAAGATATCCTGCATAGTGAGCATAACAACATCAATCGCCTTGATATTATTGTGACTCCCCTTGAGGATCTCTCTGACGACGTCTTTAGCGAAGTGCAGGATGACGAAAACCTCAACCTAGATCCCCGCTTCACCTTCGATAACTTTGTAGTCGGAAAGCCGAATGAGTTGGCCCATGCGGCGGCAAGGAAGGTTGCGGAATCGGAAACCGTCACTTTTAACCCTCTTTTCTTGTATGGGGGCGTTGGACTTGGTAAAACCCACCTGATGCATGCCATTGCGTGGCATATTAAAAAATGCCATCCCAAGCGCAAAGTCATTTATCTTTCTGCTGAAAAGTTTATGTACCAGTTCGTGCGTGCCCTCCGTTTTAAGGATACAGTTTCCTTTAAAGATCAGTTTCGCTCCGTCGATGTTCTGATGATTGATGACGTACAGTTTATTAGCGGGAAGGACTCAACCCAAGAAGAATTCTTCCACACCTTCAATGCCCTTGTAGACCAAAATCGCCAAATCATCATTTCAGCAGATAAATCTCCTTCTGATTTGGAGGGCATGGAAGAGCGCCTCAAATCCCGTTTAGGATGGGGGTTGGTTGCGGATATTCATCCCACAACTTATGAACTTCGTCTTGGTATCTTGCAGGCAAAAGCAGAGAAGTTAGAAGTTTCTATTCCCCCATCAGTGCTTGAATTTCTCGCCCACAAAATTTCTTCCAACATTCGAGAACTTGAAGGAGCCTTGATTCGCGTCGTCGCCCACTCAACCCTTGTGGGACGTCAAATAACCCTTGAATCAACCCAAGAAGTATTGAAAGATCTGCTCCGGGCAAACGACAGGCGAGTCACCATTGAGGAAATTCAAAAGCGGGTCGCTGAATATTATGGGATACGGCTTGCGGATATGCATTCCCCCCGCAGGGCACGAGCTGTTGCCCGTCCCCGGCAGGTGGCTATGTACCTTTCAAAGCATCTGACCTCAAAGTCTTTGCCTGAGATCGGCCGAAAATTTGGCGGCCGAGACCATACGACGATTTTGCATGCTGTGAAGAAAATTGATGAACTCATGGAGCGGGAAAAAAGCATCCATGAAGATATAGATCTTTTACGTCGAACCTTGGAGAGTTAAATGAGCGCTGCTGAAACACTACCTATTTTTACTTCTGGATCTTTTCACTTAACAGTAGATCGAACTGCCCTCCTCAAGGCCCTGGCCCATTGCCAAGGGGTTGTGGAACGCCGCAACACGGTGCCAATCCTCTCCCATGTGCTATTGGAAGCTTGGGGAGAAACTCTAAAAATTATAGCAACGGATCTTGAAATTTCCCTTGTTGAAACAATCCCTGCGCTTATTGTCGCTGAGGGGAGTACCACAATTTCGGCGAGTCTTCTGTTTGATATTGTCCGCAAACTCCCAGAGGGTGCAGAGATTGAACTGAAGATGGATGGGGAAGGGGGCTCGTTGAATCTTCTTTCAGGACGCTCTTCCTATGATTTTGCATGTTTGCCCTCAGGTGATTTCCCTCCTATCACCGAAGAGGTCGAAACTTCAACCTTCAAGCTGCATGCAGCTGAGCTCTCCCGTCTTATTGACCGTACCCGCTTTTCCATGTCAACGGAAGAAACCCGTTACTATCTTAATGGTATCTTCTTTCACCCCACAGAAGCGGGAAGCTTGCGCGCCGTAGCTACGGATGGCTTGCGCTTAGCTCAAGCGCAGGTTGAACTTCCGCCAGAGGCGGCCACCATGCCCTCTGTGATTATTTCACGCAAAACCATTAATGAAATTCGAAAATTGATTGATGAAGTGGCCGATGAAATTACAATTTCGCTTTCAGAGACCCAAGTGAAATTTACGGTGGGAAGTTGCGTCTTATTCTCTCGGTTGATTGAAGGAAAATATCCTGATTATGAGCGCGTGATCCCTGTCGGGAATGACAACATCCTCGAGATTTCCGTCAAAGCTTTTGCCGATGCAATTGACCGGGTAGCCACCATGTCCACCGACAAACTCCGTCCCGTGAAGATGCGGATTGAGGGGGGAATACTCTCGCTCTCGGCCCACCGTCAAGAGGGAGGGCAAGCCCTCGAAGAACTTGAGGTGCACTATACAGGTGCCCCGGTTGATTTTGGCTTTAATGCACGCTTTGTTTTGGATGTAACCCAGCAAATTGAGAGTCCCACCCTCCAGTTTCTGATCGGAGAAGAAACCCAAGCCGTTATTGCCAAGGATGCAGCTGATGCCTCCGCCCTTTATGTGCTCATGCCCATGAGGGTGTGAGTTTTGGGAGAACAATCCTCGGTATGAGAAGGTCTTGCCTTCGCCTTGGTCGGGGGCTGAGACGTTCTTAGAGCCAAATCTGCACCAAAAAGA
>Ga0207148_1022_pt2 | contig 38644 bp, 33 predicted proteins | sample Alteio_BWMinHeat_34_FD_153558 | JGI IMG/M metagenome (GOLD analysis project Ga0207148, IMG submission 153558) | Enriched cells from forest soil in Barre Woods Harvard Forest LTER site, Petersham, Massachusetts, United States -... | ecosystem: Environmental > Terrestrial > Soil > Temperate forest >... | reverse complement strand
AGTATGCCGGTTTTGCGTTCACGCCGTGTCTGTGGCGAAGGGTCCAAAGCGCATCATTCCTTTCTTGTGTGTCTGGATTTTACCACGGCGCAAAACGGCAGGTCCGCAGTTCAACCTGAGGAAAATTCAGGAAATCGCGCGGGACTCGACTTCGGCGCGGAGTTTGGCGAGAAATTCCGTTAGCGCCTGCGGGCCCAGGTCGCCTTTGCCGTGATGGCGCACCGAAACCGTGCGGGCTTCGGCTTCTTTGCCCCCCACGACGGCCATATAAGGAATTTTCTGCATTTCGGAGTCGCGGATCTTAGCCTGGAGCTTCTCGTTGCGGTCGTCGAGCGTAGCGCGGATGCCGGCGGCGCCGAGTTCCGAAGTGACGGCCTTGGCGTAGTCCGAAAATTTGTTGCTCACCGGCAAAATGGCCACCTGCACCGGGGCGAGCCACAGCGGAAAAGCGCCGGCATAGTGCTCGATGAGAATACCGAAGAATCGTTCCACCGAGCCCCAGAGCGCACGGTGAACCATCAACGGCTGATGCTTGCTGCCGTCTTCACCGACGTACTCCAGGCTAAAGCGCCCCGGCAAGTTGAAATCGAACTGCACGGTGGTGAGCTGCCACGGACGGCCGATGGCGTCGATCAGTTTGACGTCGATCTTCGGGCCGTAGAAAGCGGCTTCGCCTTCCATGCGCTTGAACGGAATGGTCATGCGCTCGAGCGTCGAGGAAAGCGCGCGTGTGGCGCGTTCCCAATCTTCGCGGGAGCCGGCGTAGTTCTCCGGATGCGCCGCATCCCATTCCGAAAGCTCCACCTGGTAGCGCGAAAAGCCGAACGTCTTCATCACCGCAAAAGCGAAATCCACGCAGGCCTCGACTTCGGATTCGATTTGGCTCGGCATGCAAAAAATGTGCGCGTCGTCCTGCGTGAAGCCGCGCACACGCAGCAAGCCGTGCAGTACGCCCGAGCGTTCGTAGCGGTAAACCGTGCCCAGTTCCGCCAGCCGCACCGGCAAATCGCGATAACTGCGCATCCGCGATTTGTAGATCAAAATGTGGCCCGGACAGTTCATGGGCTTAAGCTGATAGTCGTCTTTCTCCACTTCAATCGGACCAAACATGTTCTCGCGATAGAAATTCGTGTGGCCGCTGGTGTTCCATAGATCCAAACGCATAATGTGCGGCGTGAAGACGAGGTTATAGCCCCGGCGGAGCAGTTCATCGCGCAGCCAATCTTCCATCAGCTTGCGCACCAGGCCGCCCTTGGGATGCCAGAAGATCAGGCCGGGCCCGGCTTCTTCCTGAATGCTGAAAAGATCGAGTTCCGTGCCCAGCCGCCGGTGATCGCGGCGTTTGGCCTCTTCCAGCCGGTGCAGATAGTCGTCCAGTTCCGCCTGCGTGAAAAAGCAGGCGCCGTAGACGCGCTGCATCTGCGGATTGCCTTCCTGCCCCTTCCAGTAGGCGCCCGCCACGTTCATCAACTTGAAGGCGCGGATGCGGCCCGTGCTGGGGATGTGCGGACCGCGGCAGAAATCAATAAATTTGCCGGTGGTGTAAAACGACACCATAGGCTCGACGGCCTTTTCCTGCACAAGCTCGCATTTGAAGCTCTGGTTCCAATTCTTATAAAGCTCGATAGCCTCGGCCTTGGGAACAAGCTTGCGTTCGTTGGGCACGTCGCGCGCCGCAATCTCGTGCATTTTTTTCTCGATGCGGGCGAGATCTTCCGGCGTGAACGGCTGCTCGCGCAGAAATTCGTAAAAAAATCCGGTATCGATGGGAGGGCCGATGCCAAGCTTCACGTCTGGAAAAAGCTCCAGTACGTCGGGATCCTTCGACGTTAGAATTTTGAGCGAAGCGTTCTCTTCCAGCGGCCGCGAAAGATCGATGAGCTCGCCATCCACGCGCGCCACCAGCGCTTCGCGGGCCAGACCCTGCGAGATTTTGCGGGCGATCTCCGCCGGAGTCGTGCCGCGGGGCACTTCCTGCTGTGAGCCATCGGGTAGAGTGATTTGGATGTTATCCATGCGCAATTTTGCTGTAGCGAGAAAACACTAACGCTAACAAATCGTTTCCGGCAGGGTCAAGGCGCCGCAGCGCGAAGCGGACGAAATTATGGTAGTGTCGCCACTGAAACCAGCTGCGGAGAAATAGATTTGGCCAGCGACTACAAGCGACGTCTCAAAGATTTGCTGCAGCGCAAGTCGATCGTGTGGGGGAAAGTGAAGCTCTCTTCCGGGCAGGAGAGCGACTACTACTTCGACTGCAAGCCTACAACTCTCGATCCGGAGGGCGCTTTTCTCACAGGACACGCTGTGCTCGACCTGCTGGATGAGCACGGAATACGCGCCGATGCCATCGGCGGACCTCCCATCGGAGCGCATCCCATCGTTTCCGCTGTGGCCGCGGTGAGTTATCTACGCTCAAAAGAAGGAAAAGGCCGGCCAATGCCCGCTTTTTTGATCCGCAAGCAGCCCAAAGCGCACGGCCTGGAGAAACAAATCGAGGGTCTCGACGTAAAAAAGATTCGCGATGTAGTAATCATCGACGATGTTTGCACCAAGGGCGAATCCACATTGGAAGCGCTCAAAATTGTAGAGGAGGCTGGCCTGCGGGTCGCCGCGGTGCTCAGCGTCATCGATCGCGAAGCGGGCGGGTCAGAAAAGCTGCGCGCGAAATATCCCTACTTCGCCCTGTTTACCGGCAAAGAGCTGCTCGAGACAGCGTCCCGCAGCGCGGCAGAATCTCGCGAGATCTAAGGTCTTCGTATAGCGTTGTCGGGCGGGGCGCCCAACATCGGAGCCCAGACGCTCAGGGCGTGTCGTGCGATGACACGCCGGTCATCACAGGAGTAATCTTCGCCAGCTCTTTCGCAAATAGCGGATTTTCCGGGAATTCCAGCGTCAGCTCCTGAAGTTGCAGGCGCGCCAGATCCGGATCCTTTTCTCGCAACGCGGCCAATGCCAGCATCAATCTCGCGAACGGCCGCAAGTAGCGCGCATGTTCGCTCGCAGCTGCGCGTGCGACCTGCTGCATGCCGAGCGTCTTATCGCCGTGGACGCCGCCCATCCACAGCACGGCGCGCTTATATGCGGGCAAACAGCCAATGACGTAGTTGGCGACGCCCAGCGCCAGATAGGCGTCGTCCGTATCCGGCGCCACGGCAAGCAGGATATGGGCATTACGTTCCGTTTCGCGCAAACTGCGCATGCTATCGAGCTGCCGCTTTTGGATCAAAAAGAAATCGTCGGCCTGCATCCCGGCAATCAGGGTCAAAGCGAAGAGCGCATCCGGGTCCTTCGGTTGTGTGGCCATGCGCGCTCGCGCCAATTTTTGAGCTCGCTGCACTGCCGAGGCAAATTGGCGCTCGAGCTCGGCGTCAGGCTTATCCTTGATCCCGCCAAGCATGCGGTTGTCATCGATGAAAAATTCGGAAGTAAGCACGCCTTTGAGGTAGAACTCCTCGAAAAGATCGGAAGCGGCTTCGAGCGCTGGCCCCAGAGGCTCTGCCGGCCGCTTTCGCTGCCACTCGGCAAATCCTTCCCGCGCCTGGTCGAACTTCAACTCGTAGAGGAGGCGAAACCCGGCGTCCAGCTCCTGATCGCTCATGACGTCTGGCGCAACCGGTGCGCTTGCTTCGCCTGCGGATGGCCATCGAGCTTCAGCGCTTGGGTTCGACAGCAGCGCGGTCATCAGCACGGCGAGCAACAATGGGCGAGCGTCTCGGCCCAACCTGCCGCTCCGGGTGCTCGCGCGACTCATAAGCGATATTCGCATGGCCGGTTAGATGCCTAGAGTAGACCCCCAGAGTTGTTCTTGTGTCACTCGCAAGTCATAAGAATGCCAAAAACGATACCACCCGAGCAGGCAATGATTTAAAGAATGCCACCTCATAGAGTTAGCGACAAGTACTTCCGTACCGGTGGAATGGGCACTCTGGACTATAGACTTGAGACGCTCCCAAACGGAGAATGTACCCGTGTTGGACGTGATGTGCGGTGAGTTGGGCCTCACGGTAACCTGCCCTTATCGCTGAGGCTTCTGAGCCGGTCAGCCCGGCTGCTGCCGCAGGTTGCGTCTTGCATTCCTTCCAAAACCCCATGCCACGAGCGGCCGGGCCCCCACCGGCCGCTCTTTCTTTTCATGAAGCCCCGCCGGCTACGATCTCTGTGGCATTCCGACAAATCGTTGGGGACAGTTTGAGCAGGAAGGAAAAGTGGGGGCCTTGCGGCTCGTTCTTTAGCGAGCGCGCCGGTTCGGCCGGTAAGTCGTCAGAGGACGCGGCCTCAGCCTAAGCTGTGGGCTCAGCGGCGGGGGCACGTTGTGCAGATGCTCGCCGCAGTTGCTGCAATTTTCCTCCGGAGCATTGTCGGCGCGCAACCAATGTCCCCGAGCCTGGCATTCAGGATTGATGCACTGCACGGTCCATCCTGGCAAATAGCGCACGCAGCCTCCCTCGCATTCTAATTCGCGCCCAAATTGGGTGATCGGATTCTCCGGCCAGAGAATTGTGGTGTCAAGGCCAAAGGCACAACATGTAGAGGTCTGTTTGCCGATCTGTGGAAATCGGTCACAGGCCGCCAACTGAATCAGCAGGCGGGATATCTTCATTTGATTTTGCCTGACTTCAGATTTCATCGCGAGCGAGCGGAACGCCAGCATGAGAGAGCTGAGGCTCCCATGCCATCCGCCGTGCTCGACAGAAAGCCGCCGGATGTATACTCTATCGAGCCATCAGAATGACCGCTAAATTGGGGGTGCTTAAGTGAAAGTAGCCAGCTTTTTCGCCGCTCTTCTTTTCTTAGCGACGAGCGCCGTCATGGCGCACCATGGCAATGCCGGATATGACATGACCACGATGACCACGTTTCAGAAGGCCACGATCACGGAGATCGAGTGGACCAATCCGCATTGCCAGATTCGCTTCGATGCGACGAATGACAAGGGCGCCGTGGAACACTGGACGCTCGAGGCTCCTCCCCCGAGCATGCTGGCGCCGCGAGAATGGGTCCGGAAATCGCTGCAAGCAGGCGACACGGTGAAGATCGAATTTCATGCTGCCAAGAACGGCTCGCCTTTTGGAATCATACAGAGGGTAACGCTCCCAGATGGGAAGATGCTTCGCGCCTACCCTGATCGGGATACACCCCCCAAGAGTGAGTGAAGGAGTCTTCATGCGAACTTTTCTACTGCACTCCGCAGCGGTACTCCTGGCGTTGATTGCGCTGTCTGTGAACTCGGGCGCTCAAACGTCGACACCGGCAAACTCCAAGTCCGGCGCTCAGACGCAGGTCCCCGATTTGTCTGGAGATTGGGGAGCACCCCTCGGCGGTGGCGGCGGAGGCTTTATCATTTCCGATCGCGGCGAGAAAAAGACGGGCACGCCGCAAGACGACACGCCCTATCAACCTTGGGCGCTCGCCAAACTAAATTCCGAACGGCCCGAAAGCGGGCCTCGCGCGACCTTCGAGAATACGACGGACCCGCGCATCAAGTACTGCGATCCCATCGGAGTCCCGCGGATCTACCTTGTTCCCACGCAATTCCGCTTCGTTCAGACTGCCGATATTGTTTACATCCTTTATCAATACGGGCCGACCTGGCGTCCTATCCTGATGGGCCGTCCGCATCGTCAGGACCCGGATCCCACCTGGTGGGGAGACTCAGTCGGGAAATATGAAGGCGATACTTTGGTCGTCGATAGCATCGGCTTTAACGACAAAACCTGGCTGGATCACGTGGGCCGCCCGCATAGCGATGAGATGCATCTCGTCGAAAAATTTAAGCGCATTAATCACGACACGCTGCAGTTGGATTTGATCTTCGACGACCCGAAGGCCTACACAAAACCGTGGGCGGGACAAAAGATCTTCAAGTTGCAGCACGGCGGCTTCGACGACGCGTACGCTTGCTCGATGTCGGAGTATGAGCACTTTCAGAAGAGCGTCACCGACCCCGTAGTAGCTCCTAAAAAATAGCCGCTACTTTTTACTGAAGTCCTAAAGCCCGGGCCGGATTCGTTTTGGACATCAGGTCGATATCCGTTTGGGAAATCCCCTCTTTGCGTAGCGCCTGAAAGAATTGAGCCAGTCCGTCGGGGTGCAGGGGACGCCCCGGCTGCCCGAGGTCGCTGGATAGAATGCAGAATTGCGGGCCCACCGCGCGAATCGCTTTCGCGTAGTCGCTCATGCTCACCGCTGCGAGCGTTCCGTTATTTGGCGGGATCGTCGCGCCATAGACGAATTCGATGTAAGCGCCTTCGCGCGCGGCCTGCTGCATTTGCGGAATGGTCATGCGAACGGGATCGGCCATGGCGTGCGTGACCACTACGTGTTGCACTCCGGCTTCCCGCGCCGCATTCACAATCAGGAGGCCGTCGGCGGCAGAGGAGTGTCCGGTTTCAAGCGTCAGTTGATGTTTTGCCACCAAGCGGATCACTTCCTCGACTTCGGGCAGCAGTTGGCCGTTTTTGGAAACGGAAACGAACGGCCGATTTTCTTTGCTGGCCTTGACCTGATTCTCGTTGTCAAACGTGGGCATCCACACAACCTTGCCCCACCCACCCTTCATCAGCACCATGCGTTCGATGGCGGCGGCATTGATCCCGCCGACGGAGCGATTCAGGTCGATGCCGCCAAAAATTTCAATCCCTGGCACTTCCTTGCGAACGATGTAAGCCAGCGCGGCGGTGGACTCATAGTGATTTTTCAGCACCAGCCCTCGCATGCCTCGCTGCTTCGCGAGCTTCGCCAGATCGATCGCGTCGATCGAACGCGGCATGCTATCGGGATCGGAATGGGCATGAATATCAATCACGCCCGTCAAATCCGCTTGCGCGCGTGCCGGCACCGCAACCAGCAGCGGTCCGATCAGCAACAGCGCGAACCCGATCCACCACACGCGTCGCATAACGGTGCCCCCTTGCACGCTAGACTTGGCTTTCAAAGCCGGCGCAAGTGTACAACCCGGTGTCCCTCGTGCAAAGAATGCCGCATGAGAGTCCGCCGACTGGCCCCTGAACAACCGTCGAATGCTACTGTCGCCCGGCCGCGGCCACCAGGTCGCTATAAGGGCTGACGCCGCCATGGATGTGCACAACCCGAGCGACGTCCAGCTTCAGGCGCGTAACGTTGTCGACCAGGTTGATTGTGTAGGGACTCGGAGCCGGCAGTGGCGGCGCGCCCGGACGGGGTATGTAGGAGTCTGCCTGAATCAGCAGTTTTTGCGCTGGGAGGTACGCCATCACCAAGCCTACGGCGTGGAGATGGTTTGGCATTAAGTAGAGCTCGATCGTCATGTTGCCGTCGGTCAACACGCGCTTGTCCTTCATCGTCTCCAGCATCGGCGCTCGCGCTTCGCGCGCCAGCCGATCCGGATTGAGCGTGTGGGGATTCTTGAAAATCTGCTCTTCGTAATACTTCTTGTGCGATTCATGCGTGATGATGGGAATCCCTTCCGCCACATAGGCTCGAAGACCCCCGGCGTGATCAGCATGGTGGTGGGTGTTGACCACGTACCGGATCGGCTTGTTAGGCTCCATGGTCTTCACTTGTGCCAGCGTCGCCATCGTATAGGCATCGTTTCCGGGTCCCTCAACGATGACGACGTAGTCTTTGAACTCGACGAGAATGCTTCCTTCTGCTCCAGGGGTTAAAGCCCACACACCGTCTGCAAGTTTTTCGGCATGACGCTCGGGCCTGGCTGCCTGACCGTCGCCCTGGGCGGGGTTCGCGCCGCGCACATCGAGTGCGGCTTGGCTATTTGGCTGCGCGTCGGTTACGGTCAGGTCCAGTGTCGGATAACCGCCTTCCTTCATGACGATGTGCATCGGAAATTTCACGCCGCCGAAGTCCCGATAGTCCGAGTAGACTCCCTCCATGGGCGTGTCGCCGGTGTAGGGCACATCCATCAGCGCTTCGACGTGCTCGACCAGATTCTCAGCGTTGAGAGTCCCCGTCACGTTGTATTTGCCAAACGCGGTGAAAGACACGGCCTTCTTCCCATGCATGGTCGTTGTCTTTGCGGTAGCCACATTCGCGGCAGCCCCTTTGAGGAAGCCGTGGGGCGTCAGCCAAATTCGCACCGCACCCGCTTCGGCGTGTCCGTCGGTGTTTTGATTCTCGACCATGTCGCCAGGTGCGGGCCTGATCCCGCCTTGAAAGGTAGCCGGGTTGTATCCTCCTACGCCGCCACCACGCGGAGGCTTCTCGTCGTCGATTCGAACCAACTCCTGCCGCATCGCCGGCGCGGTATAGTTCACCAGCATCGTATATTTTTTGAGCGTATACCGCGGCCACGGACCTCCGGGCTCGTAGGCCTGCCCCGTCGCATAGAAAGATCCAGTGCCGCTGTACTGAATCGACTGCAGCGCCGCCGTGCCCATGGCAGCAACCGCCGTGTCGATCGCTGCCTTAGCGTCCGAGCCCGTGTTCTGCGCCGAGACGTGGAACGAAAGCAACAGTGTCCCGGCGATGGCTATCACACATATCTTCTTCATATTCCTGACCAGGATTTTCGCTTCGAGAATGGCGCCATAATACACCTTGTCGCGCGTTCCCGACGACATTTTGGGCCAAAGCTATCGGCCAGCCCTATCGACCCGACTGATCCGCCAGCGGAAGCTGAAGCGTCACTCGATCCTCCGCGCCCACAACTTTCGTAATGTGGCCTTTGCCCGTCGTGTCTTCTACAAGGTCGATGTGCCCTGGCCCCATGGATACCTTTTTCCCTCCCGCGACTTCGACCTCTCCATGGCCGCTCAGCGTGATCACGTACTGCCGGCGCGGCGCACGATGCCAGTCGTCCACGCTCCCGCCTGCAGTCCGATGGAGTTCGGCGCTCGTGATCGTCATCATTTTGGAGACCTCCGCGGGATTGCCGGGAGTGAACTTCAGTTCGATCTCTTCGGCATGCGTCTGATTGTCCGGACCCGTGTAGAGGTGAGTGATCATCAGCGGCTTGTGTGTTTGAGCGTAAACTAGATGAGGCTCGTTGAAGTGCGACCCGATCGAAGCAATGCCCAAGTGTCCCACGATTGCTCCAGCCGTGAACGTGCACAAAAGTACCAAGATTCTCCGCATCATTTTGGGTCCCTCCTGGCGCGGAAGTATAGCAGTGGTTGGAGCCGAAGAGCCGCCGATAACGATCGCGATGCCGGGAACGGCCAGGCTTAGGAATCTTTGGGTGCTTCCCGGCCGAAGGGACTGAATCCTATGGATTAGTGGCTGCCCTTGTAGTCGACGAAGAGCTCGGGAAATTGCTGTTTCAACTCCGCGATCTTCGGGAGATCGCAGACCTGAATGTAGGGATGGTCGGGATTCTTTAGCGCAAAATCCTGATGATAATCTTCGCCCCGGTAGAAAGCCTTCAGCGGGCTGACTTCCGTAACAATGCGAGATGGGAAGACTTTCGCGGCGTCGAGCTCCGCGATGTATGCCATGGCAATGCGCTTCTGCTCTTCATTCACGTAGAAGATGGCGGAGCGATACGAAGTGCCGACGTCGGGTCCCTGCCGGTTCAGTTGCGTGGGATCGTGAGCCACGGAAAAAAAGATTCGAAGGAGCTGCCCGTAGGTGATTTGGGCGGGATCGTAGATAACTTCGAGCGATTCCGCGTGACCGGTGGTTTCGGTGATCACTTGCCTGTAAGTAGCGGTTTCGGCGGAACCGCCGGAGTAGCCCGCTGTGGTCTTGAGCACGCCCTTGACGCGCTCGAAGACGGCTTGAGTTCCCCAAAAACAGCCGCCGGCAAACACGGCCGTTTGCTTGCCGGCCGCGGCAGCGAGCGGCGCGTCCAACTTAGCCGGGGGGATCGGCGAGTTGGCCGCCTTTCCTGAGAGCGCCATTATAAAGATTGTAAAGCCGAGGGCCAGAATTGAACCAAGCAGGCGGACAAGCATAACGCGCCTCCCCAATGGAATCTCTTATTTCATCTCCCAGCATACAACAGATCCGAATTGGAATACCGGGCACTACTCTTTGGCAGGACTGCCTTTCCCGAGAATATGGGCGACGTCTTGGTTATTCTCGATGCAGAAGTACTCCATGATTTCGGTGTTCTGAAGCAAGGGTGAATGGCCGTAAAGCGTAAAAGGCCGGGTATAAGCGCCGGGATCGTCGATGGTGATTTCGTAGTTCAAGTTTCCCCCATCGGCGCGGCGATAACGCTCGATTACGTGAAGCTTCTCGGTATGCGGATGGCCGATGCCATCGAACCAAAACTTGTCGTTGAATCCCACCGTGTCTACGACGAGCGTGTCTCCATCCCATTTGCCGCGGGAATCGCCGAACCAACTGGGATCGAGGTCCTTGGGATGGGTGCTGCCGTCCATGAAGACCTGGCGATAGGTGTGTACGTTTCCTTCGATCAGGAAGACGATCACCTTGGGAGTCTGGATAATCTTGAACGGAAACGGAGACTGGCGCGGGATGCCAGAGGGCAGGCAACTCGCGTTGGGATCGTCTTTCGAGAGGCGCTCCTTGCTGAGCTTGACGGCCCAAGGCTGCAATGGGAGCTTCTCGCCAGGCTTGAGGGCGACTGCAATGTCGCCGATCATCTTGGGGTCCGGCCCCCAGATCCCAGACAGGTCTGGTTTTCCATCCGCGGCGCGCGGGGCCGGTCCTGATGACTTGGCCTTGAGCTTTTCCAGGCTGCGCATGGGAACACCTCCGCCCGCGGGATTCACGCCGGACGGTTCAGGCTGGCCTTGGGCGAACGCCGGAGACGAGCAGAGGAAAAAAAGGGCTCCCAGAGAAAACGCGGTGAAGATCGAGCGAGCGAGGTCGTTTCTCACGTTCGCCTCCTTATTGCTGATCGGGCGACAATCCGGCCACCATCTTGCGGCCGTCGGCCAGCGTAACGGTTCTGGCATTGGCCATTTTGGTTCCGTCTTTGGCTGGGGCGACCAACACGCTTACGGTGTCGCCCACTTTAATGGCGTCTCTCGTCCAGCCCAGCCGCCGAAGCGCGTTAGGACTGGCGAGCTCGAGGTTCCAATTGGCCATGCTGCCGTTCTTGTCTTTTACGTCGATGTAGAAGCGGGCATGAGGATTGGTCCACTCGACTTTGGTCACCACGCCCTGCAGTGTGCTCGATTTGCTGGCGTCGTACTCGGCTACGAACGCATGATGCGCAACAACAGGAAGCACCGCGAAGAAGAAGGCAAGACCGCCAACCAGCGTACGCAACGCATTTTTTCCCATGGCACGCCTCCGGGCTCGGATTGAATCGGATAGAAGCTTCGGCGCGAATCTTGCCGATATTCGTTTCGATCTAGAGAATTACCCCGAGCTTTCGATCTTTGACGTCGAGCCCCGCTCTTGTACACGCTTATTACGATTTTAGGCGGTAGTTGTCAACCAGTTTTGGCGATGCTAGGGAGAGAGCCGTGACCTCGCAGGAGGATTTCGGATACAGCGACCGCGGCGTGAGACCGGCTACTTGCCTTGGCGATATGAAATATTCAACCCTTTTCCGACCGGTACGGTAACAGAGGAGAAATCTGAGAGGCCAGAAACAGCCCTCAGGTAATCGGCAACCTCTTCGGGATGCGAGAGGACGTTATCCGCGAGTAAAAGAACGTCAGCTTCAAGCTTCGGCATAAGGATTTCGAGCTGCTTGGGCGCGCTGGTCCGGTCTGCATCGAAGAACACACAATCGAAAGGGCCTTCTAGCGTTTTGACTGTGTCGGAGGCCTCGCCTTCCAAAAGAGTTACAGAATTCAGAAGACCTACCCGCTGAAGATTTTGGCGCGCCATCTCCAGTTTCGCGGGGTTGCGCTCGATGCTCACGAGCTGGCCATTGGTTCCGGAACGCATGGCGTGCGCCAGCCAGATCGTGCTGTAGCCGTTCGATGTACCGATCTCCAATATGCTGTGGCGATCGGTGGCTCGAACCAGAATATGAAGCAGCGCCGCGGTTTCGGGCTCCAGGTTCAACATCTTGCGCTTGCGGTCGGTTTCGCGTTGGTCATTTTCGATGCCAAAGCGCTCCATTTCCGAAAGCAGCTCTTTGAGCTTCGGGTCAAGTTTTTGCTCGGGCTTTGAACCGGGCTTCGGAATGGAGGGACTCATCGATCAAAACTCCACAGGCGCCACGAAACAAAAAATCGGCGCATTCCGTCTTATTGACTATGGCCGAAGTCTCCCCAAGATATTACTCCATCATGAAATTGATCCAAGGCGAATTGACACTATTAGCCTACGGGAGCAGACTTGTGCGACAAAACCTCTGGGGGAGGACAACAATGAGAGCTCGTGTCGTCAGCAGACTAGGACTGGTGTTGGGGCTCGGCGCAGCAATCGCATTGGGCAGCGTGGCGTTTGCTCAAAACGTGCCGGAGCAATTCATTGTGACTGGCAAAGCCGCCGAAAAGATTCAGGATTTCACCACCATCAATGCGGCCACGGCGCAGCGCATCGCGGAGTCGTGCGAAAAAGCCGCCACCGCGCAAGGCGTGCAAATCAGCATCATCGTACTCGATAAGGATGGCAACCATGTCTACTTCGATCGCATGGATGGCCAAGGCTATCTCAATATCATCACGGCGGAGATGAAGGCGCGCACGGCGCTGGCGCTTCGCGCGCCAAGCAAGCTCCTGATGAACCGGGTCATCCAGGATCCGCCGGCAGAACTTCAGTTCATACAAATCGGCGAGTTTGCGAATTCCGGCGGGCTTCCCATCGTGGTTAATAAGCAAATGATTGGCTTCGTCGGAGTGGGCGGCTCGGCGCCACGCCCGCCGGTCTGGAGCGATGAAATTTGTGGCCAGAAAGCGCTGACGGAAGTCTTCGGACCGTCTGTGCCGCCACTGGTGGAAGATGTTCCGCCGCGTGAAAATCCCAACGCCAGCAAGACGCCGGTTCCCAAGTTTGCCGCGTCCGCGCCACCCAAGTCGGTTCTGCCGGCCGATTACGTGCTCACTGGCAAGGCTGCGAGCACCGTATTTGACGGCAATCAGATTTCGCTGGCGGCGGCAAAAAAGATCGCCCAGGGATGCCGGGATTGGGCGGCATCGAAAGGCGGATCGGCTTCCATCTACATCCTCGACAATGCCGGAGAATTCGTACACATGGAGCGCATGGATGGCCAGGCGTACAACAACATTCGGACCGCGCTATTGAAGGCGCAAACCTCGCTGAAGACGCGCCAGCCCACGTCCGCAATCGGCGCGAACCTCAAGAACAATCCAGGGAACACTGCCCGGCAAACCACGTACTTTAATCTTTTCTCGAATGCGGGCGGCGTTCCCATCGTCGTGGATGGCCAAATGATTGGCTCGCTAGGCGTAGGAGGCGGAGGCGAGCAGATCGGCGGGGACGAGAAGTGCGCCGTCGAAGGCCTGAAGGCCGCGTTTGGCGATCACGTCACGCTTCCGGTGTATCCGGCGGCAGCGGCGGAGGCCGGCCCGCGCGGCTAGGCTGCACCGCGCCGACGTCTTCGATTGCTGATAGTATTGCGTCCCGCAAAGCGCGCGTGTGGCTCTGCCGGGAACGGGAAACGCTCGCTAATACGAGCCGAGTCGGGCGAGATTAATCGGATCAAACCAAAGGAGGCGCGATGTTAGAAATACGAAATTTATTGCGCGGAGCGACGATAGCAGCCGCAGTGCTCATGATCGCATTTGCTGCGTCGTCTTTGGCGGACGACATCGTCAGCGAGTGGGACACCGTGAAACCGCCGCCGAAACCCGAGCTCAAACCGGTGACGGTCGAACCTTCGACGACGGCGCTGCTCATTATGGACATTATGAAGCAGAATTGCGGCGTCCGCCCGCGCTGCATGGCTACCGTTCCCAACATCAAGCGACTGCACGACGGAGCGCGCGCGGCGGGAGTTATGGTGTGGTACAGCCTGGTCGGCGGCGAAAAAGCTACACCTGCGGACATGCTCGATCAATCCTTCGCGCCGCATGATGGCGAATGGGCGCGCACGGCCGGCCCAGACAAGTTCATGGGCACGGATCTCGAACAGAAGCTCAAAGCGCGTGGGATCAAGACGGCCATCATCTGCGGCACTTCGTTTCAGGGCGTGGGCATTGGTACCGGCTCCGGCTTGGCGCAGCGCGGCTACAAGGTGATCGTGCCGGTCGACTGCCTATCTTCAGAAGATACGTACATGGAGCAATACGCGGCCTGGCATATGTTCAAGGGCGGACCGGCCGTCGTTACCAGCAATAGCACGCTGACACGCAGTTCGATGGTGAAGTTCTGATAGCTCTCAGAATTGTTCTGAGGAGTTATTTCGCGCCGGTGAAGTAGTAAGTTAACCCGGTGCTGATTTCAAAGTCCTGCGCCCGGCCCTGAACGGGAAAGAAGGGCGCAGTGGGACTTGTGGCAGTCTCCGGCTTCCAAAGCGCGGGATCCCGGTTAAGTGATCGCGACAGTCCGGTCGCACTCGACACATCTGTACGCCCCTTTTTTCTCTAGCTATAGCCATCCCGCAGCGGGATACCCCCGATCGGGAACCAAGAGGGCCGTATGCCCGGTTTCACGCCCGTACTTACTAGGAGTCTTTCGTTTGGCTACCACACATGTCGTATTTCCGGGCACGGGGGAAAGTTGAAGATAAGGAGGAGCGGCTTTGGCAGCCAGCGCCGGATCTGGCGATGGCGCCGATTCCCAATGGGGATCGAGATCAACCGAGCCGATTGGAGGCCATTAAGATGAGACAAAAAGGATATTACGTGCTGGTTCTCGTTGCTGTCGCGATGCTCACTTTAGGCGTGACAGCTTGGGCGAAGACTTACGCGCTGCAAGCGACTTCCATTACGCCTGGCGCCACTGGGTCTGTTGACGTCAAGGGCGACAAAACTGGCGGTAATACCGAGATGACGATTAAGGTCGATCATCTGGCCCGTCCGACACTTCTCACTCCTCCGGCGAATGAATACGTGGTTTGGATCGCTCCGGAAGACGGAGCTCCGCAGAATCAGGGAGTCCTGCAAGTAGGCGACAACGAAAAAGGCGACCTGAAGATGACGACCTCATCGTCCAAATTCAGGGTCTTGGTGACCGCAGAAACAGAACCCCATCCCAAAACCCCGTCTAACCGCGTTGTTCTACAAAGTAACGTGCAGGAGTAACCAAAGCGCCTGGACCGATTTGTCACAGGCAATTCGCTAGCCGACAAATTCCAGCCGCCACAGGCAAATGACCCTGTGGCGGCGAAACGGAGAGGAGTAGACAAGACTGCAATCGTTACAGCAGCTTGCTGGCTGGCCCTCTCGACTTGGCCGGGCAAGTCAGCGTACGGGTTTAGGAGGCGCAGGCTCTTTCTCCGGCTGCTGCTCGCGAGGAAGTGAGCGCCGGTGGGCTGGTCCTGTCTCGCTAAAGAGATTGATGATTGTGTTGATGAGTGCTACGTGAGAAAAAGCCTGCGGGAAGTTCCCGACCAGACGCTTGTTTTTGAGATGGTACTCCTCAGCGAGCAGCCCGACGTCATTTTGAAGCGCCAACAACCTTTCCAGAAGCTGTTGGGCTTCAACATCCCGCCCCATGAGTTTGTAATTATCCGCCAGCCAAAAACTGCATGCTAGAAAGGCGCCTTCCCCGGACGGCAACCCATCTTCAACCCTCTCCGTTTCGTACCGCAGGACGAAGCCTTCGCGAACAAGTTTTTTTTCAATCTGCCGCACGGTGCCGGCCATACGCGGATCGGAGTGCGGAAGAAAACCGACGAGCGGCAGTAAAAGGAGAGAGGCATCGACTTCTTTCGAGCCATAGGACTGCACAAAGCTTCCGAGTTCGGCATCGAATCCCAGACGGCAAACTGCGTCGTGAATCTCGCTCCGCCTGGCCCGCCATTGATCAGCGGGGCCTTTCATTCCAAATCGCTCGGCGCTCCTGACGGCCCGATCGAAGGCAACCCAGGCCATTACTTTGGAATGAGTGAAATGTTTATCCGGGCCACGAACTTCCCATATTCCGCGATCGGGTTCCCGCCAGATTTTCTCAAGGTGCTTCAGAATCGCGACCTGAAGGTCAAAGTGAGCGTGCCGGTTACTTTGTTCGATGCTGCGCGCGTGGTGCAGAGCGTCCCCGAGTTCACCAAAGATATCCAATTGCACCTGTGCAATGGCAGCATTGCCAATACGTACGGGCGAGGCGCCAAGATAGCCGCTGAGCCAAGGCACCTCCCATTCCATGATGAGACGCTCGCCGGCCACTCCATAGAGCACCTGGATTTGATCCGGACTGCCTGCGACGGTCCGCGCCAGCCAGTCGCCCCAGCGGCTGGCCTCTTCGTAATATCCGGCATGCATCAGGGCAAGCAGCGTGAAGGTGGCATCCCGCAGCCAGCAAAAGCGGTAGTCCCAATTTCGCTGGCCGCCCGGCTCTTCGGGCAGTGATGTTGTGGGAGCCGCCACGATTCCGCCGGTCGGTTCATAGGTGAGCGCCTTGAGTGTGATCAGAGAGCGCTCGACAACTTCCGCAAAGCGCCCGCGATATTTACATGGCGAGATCCACTTGCACCACCACTCGTCGGTTTCCCGAAGCGATTTGTCCACGTTGATGGCGGGGGGCGTTGGCTGGTGGGAGCTTCCGTAGGTGAGCTCAAAGGTGGCTTCGCTGCCCGCCGTCACCGTGAATTCGCTCACAGTTCTCAGATATTTTCCCTTCGTCGGAACACTCGTGCGCAGAACCACAAGATGAGGTCCGGCGATGGCCCGCAGGGCTCCGTCATGCTGGCGGGTAACCCAGGGCACGGTGCGGCCGTAATCAAACCGCATGACCAGATCCATGCACATGCGAACGCTGCCACGATCGCAGCGCACGATCCGCACAATCTCCGGATTCCCGCTCCGCAACGGCATGAAGTCGATCAGCCTTACGGTTCCTGTCTCGGTCTCGAACTCCGTTTCGAGAATCAGAGTGCGAGGGCGATAGCGGCGGCGAACATTCGCTTTGCCAACTGGCGATATTTGCCATCGGCCATTTTCGGAATTGCCGAGTAATGCGGCAAAGCACGCGCCGGAGTCGAAACGTGGCAGGCAGAGCCAATCGAGCGAGCCGTCGCGCGCGACGAGCGCAGCTGTTTCGCAATCCCCTATCAAGGCGTAATCTTCAATGGCGGAAGGCATCGCTAGCATCCAACTCCTTTAGATGCTTGGTATAAGTGGCAGGGCGAATTCACTTTTCTTGCGGCGAATCGGTTTGTCGAAATCTGGAGCGGGGGGAGCCTGAGATGGGAACTGCTGAAGCCAAAATCACTCTCGAAGACATCAACGCTACCGCGAAGCGGCTGAGCAATTGGGGGCGCTGGGGACCAGAGGACGAAATTGGCACCCTCAACAACGTTTCCCCGACGGATATTGTTGAAGCTGCGGGCCTGATTCGTAAGGGAAAAGTTTTCTCACTGGCTCTAAATTTCGATAATCAAGGGCCGCAGAATGGATTATGGGGCAACCGGTTTAATCCCATACACACGATGCTGACCTCCGGCGTCGATGCAGTCGCAGGACGCCAGGAAGCCCTCGGCCTCCGTTATGCGGACGACATCGTCACCATGCCATTGCAATGCGGAACCCAGTGGGATGCGCTCGGGCACATTTTCTTCGGCGATAAAATGTGGAATGGCTATGACGCTCGCCTGGTCGACTCACAGGGCGCCCACAAAAACGGGATCGAAAAGACGAAAGACAAAATGGTTGGCCGGGGAGTGCTGCTCGATGTCGCGCGGTTCAAAGGCGTGCCCTTCCTGGAAGACGGCTATGGCATCGGAACCGATGAACTCGAAAAGTGCTCCGCCGCCCAAGGCGTCGAGGTCAGGCGCGGCGATTTCGTGATCGTGCGCACCGGACAAATGGAGCGCTGCCTCGATTCCCGCGATTGGGGAGGATATGCAGGCGGTGACGCTCCTGGCCTGCGGTTTGAAACCGCCGAGTGGATTCGCCGCAAGGATCTGGCGGCGATTTGTGCGGATACGTGGGGCTGCGAAGTTCGGCCCAATGAATCGACGGTTGCGAGCCAGCCCTGGCACTGGGTCGTGATTCCCATGATTGGCATCAGTATGGGCGAGATTTTTTACGTGAAAGACCTTGCGCTCGACTGCGCGCAGGACCACGTGTACGAATTCTTCTTCTGCGCGCCGCCATTGCCAATCACGCGAGCAGTTGGAGCCCCTACGAATCCGATCGCCATCAAATAAGTGGACAAGATCCCAAATTGCGGCACGTTACAACGTGCCTGGCATACCTAATTTCATCGTTTTTTCTGGCGGCCGTCCGGTCATGCAGCAAGCGGGCGTGGTGGGCCACGATCAAATCGAGCAGTGGCTGAGTTCTGCCTCGACATCCGCCAAATAAAAAATGAGCGTTCAGGCCCGCTCTACGAAAAAAGAGGGTGGCGTGATAAGGTGGGTATGGAAAACCTCAGCAGGAACGGCTAAAGCCGGATTTTCCACGACTCAGTCGGGGCGTAGCGCAGCCTGGTAGCGCACCTGGTTCGGGACCAGGGGGTCGGAGGTTCAAATCCTCTCGCCCCGACCACTCCCAAAATCCTGCCCTTCATTGGTTTACGCTACCCTTTCTGATTTCATCCCAAGTACGTTTTGTCGACCAATGTGAACCAACTGAGAGCGAACGTTGGGGACGGCGTGTCTTTTTAAGTGCCGCATCCACAATGGATTAGTTTTCCAACATTCCGATTCGCGATGAGAACGGCGGGTTCAAAAACGGCCGGCTCCGGCCACTCTATTTGCAATCAACAACTTATGGCCAGAGTCGTTCCAGACGAACAGCTGCATTGGTCTTACCTTGCGCCCACAGCATCGGGGCACACTCTCCGCAAGCTGCAATCCCTTGGCTTGACATTCTTTTGATGCTAGCCTAGTTTCCACTCACGAGCTCCAAATGGAGGGCTGCAGATGCGAACCGTAACGCGCAAAATCACCTGGGTTTTTCTGGCAGTGGTTCTTCTGGCAGTATTGTTTGTGGCTGCTCGACCGGTTGTCGGCGGCCCGCGGAATGTACCTGGATTGAAAGTCGATAAGAGCAGCATAGGCGGCGTCGTTGTGAACAGCAACGGCGGGAAAGCTGAAGCCGGCGTCTGGGTGATCGCTGAGACAAAATCCTTACCGGCACCGTTCCGCAAGATTGTCGTCACCGATGATCAGGGACGGTTCCTGGTTCCGGACCTGCCGGAAGGAGCGTACGAGGTTTGGGTCCGCGGTTACGGGCTGAAGGATTCGGAGCGCGTCAAAGCGGTGTGCGGCGAGCAGGTGGAGCTGCAGGTTGCCAGCGCGGCAACTCCGCAAGAAGCGGCGAAGATCTATCCTGCCAGTTATTGGACGTCGCTGATTCAGCCGCCCCCGATGAGCGATCTTCCAGCCAAGTACAAGAGTCAAGATGAATGGCTTGCGACCCTGAGGAACGGGTGCAACCACTGCCATGAGCTCGGCATGCCCCAAACGCGCATCTATACCACGGCTAAAGATTGGGACGCGATGTTCCTGCGAGCTAAGTCGATGCACCAAGAACTCAATGGGCTCGGCAGAGACGTCGTTGAGAGAATGCTCGCGGATTGGGGCACTCGGATAGCAGCCGGAGAAGTTCCTCCCGCGCCCCCGCGGCCAACCGGTATCGAACGCAACGTTGTTGTATCTCAGTGGGATTGGGGTTTCCCAGAGTCCTTTGTTCACGATTTGATATCTACCGACAAGCGCAATCCGACGTTGTACCCGAATGGGAAAGTGTACGGGGTGGATCGAACCGGCGGAGGTAGATTGTTGATTTTGGACCCGGTGAAGAACACCACCTCATGGCTCCAGGTGGAACCGCGGGACAAGAGCCATGGTTACTCCCTGACAAAGGACTACTACCACGGCACGGAAGAAGAGCAAGCGTATGTTGGGGAAGACAAGGAATGGATGGCCAGCCCCCACAATCCTATGTTCGATGAGAACGGCAGGGTCTGGATGACTGTGCAGATTCGCGCCGGGGGCAAGGAATACTATCCAGCGTGGACGAAGAATACGATCGTCACGGGCACCAACGACCCAGCGGATGTAGATGCCGCGTACAATATGCTGGCTGCGCGCGGTAACAACATGGAACTCGGTTACTACGATACGAAAACCAATAAATTCGTGATGGTCGATACTGGATACAACACTCATCACCTGCAGTTGGATTGGCAAGGCCGGATCTGGACCGATGGCGGCGGTTCCGCGGCAGGCGAACTCGACACGAAAAAGCTGGACTTGACGAATCTTGAGACGATAAAAGCGACGGAGGTCGGTGCTTCGAAGAACTTCCTGCGGATCGACCCGGCAACGAAGAAAATGATTCCAGGGACGGGCTATGGAGAGGCTGTCAGCCCGGTCGATGGGACGGTTTGGTATTCGTCTCCCGTGGCTGGAGGCCCTGCGAACAAAGTGTACATGGTTGATCCCAATACCGATAAAATCAAAGATTACCCACTGCCTGCTCCAGGACGTTTCCCGCATGGGATTGACTTCAGCTCGGACGGGAATCTTTGGGTTTCATTGGGCAGCGGTCAAGTCGGGCGCATGGATGTCAAGACCGGCGAGTGGAAGTTCTGGGACAACCCAGGGCTGAAATTCAAGGGCACCGGGAAAGAGACCGGTACTACCGACTTCCCCTACTACCTCTGGGTAGATCAATTCAACGTGTCGGGGCTCGGCAAGGACACTGTGTTCGTCACTGGAACCACTTCGGACGCACAGTTCGTTTTTGACCCGAAGACCGAAAAGTTCAGTGTGTTCCGAATCCCATACCCGATGCCGTATTATGCTCGTGGTTTGGACGGTCGGATTGACGACCCCAACGCCGGTTGGAAGGGCCGAGGCCTTTGGATGACCTACAGCTCGTATCTTCCGCGATTCACCGAAAACCGCTCAGGTACCGTGAATCACATGCAAATCCGCCCCAACCCATTGGCGAACTAGTGGCTGGAGAAACGCGTAGCGGCGAATAGTACCAGCCGTCACGAGCGACAAATTGCAAAACAAACCGGCGAGACTCCTGAACGAGTCTCGCCGGTTTTTCTTTAGGCTTGAGACTTGTATTTACACACCCTTGTATTTACACATCAATGAGCAGTATGTAGATTGTTCACCGATTTTGACGGCTGATTTTTGGCAAGGAGCGAGCAAGAGATCGTCATGAAGGCCCTGGTATGGGCGGTTTGCCTTTTCGTGGTCGGAGGTCTGGCCCAGCTCGCGGCGACTACCGCCAGACCGCGGCCGATGCAAGATCCCCCCAAGGCGGGCGGGCGCGTGCGCACCTACTACGTTGCGGCCGAAGAGACCGAATGGGACTATGCCCCGCTCGGCATTGACATGAACACCGGCAAACCTTTTGAAGGAACGGCGGCAGCTTATACCCAGCCGGGGCCCAACCACATCGGGCACATATACCGCAAGGCGGTCTACCGGGAGTATACCGACGGTACGTTCGCAACAGGGAAGCCGCGCTCCCCGCAGGACGAATACCTAGGTTTGCTGGGACCAATCCTGCGCGCGGAGGTCGGCGATACGATCAAGGTTGTTTTTAAGAACAAAGCCTCGCGGCCCTACAGCGTGCATCCGCATGGACTCTTCTACGAGAAGGCCTCGGAGGGGTCCATGTACGCCGACAATGTCCCCGACGAGCAAAAAACCGGGGCCATGGTGCCGCCCGGGGCGACGTTCACTTACGAGTGGGAGGTGCCGGAACGGGCGGGGCCAGGCCCAAATGATCCCAGCTCGATCGTCTGGGTGTACCACTCGCACGTCAACGAATACAAAGACGTGGCCTCCGGCCTGGTGGGGCCCATCATCGTGGCCCGGCGAGGCCAGACTAACTCCGACGGCACTCCCAAAGATGTGGACCGCGAAATCGTTGCTCTCTTCACCGCATTCAACGAAAACCAGAGTTGGTATGTGCAAGAGAATATTGCCGACCACATCAGCGCCGCCGACCAGAAAGCGCTCAATAAGCGAGACGCCAAAATGTCCGATCCGCACATGTACGTCACGTTCACGGGCAACGGATTTGCCGAGACCAACTTCAAGTTTTCGATCAATGGATACCTGTACGGCAATGGGCCGGTGATGACCATGAAGCAGGGCCAGCATGTGCGCTGGTATCTCCTGGATGTGGGCGACGTGGTCAATTTCCACACCCCGCATTGGCTCGGCGGCACGGTGAACTTCCAAGGCCGTCGCACGGATGTGTTCGACCTGATGCCGGCGGGAATGGAAACCGCCGATATGGTTCCCGATGCCCCTGGCCTCTGGGTGCTTCGTTGCCAGGTGGACGACCATATGCAGGCCGGTATGATGGCGCGGTATGAGGTGCTGCCCGCGCAGGCCGGCGGCGAAAAAACCCGGCGTGTTAGCGCCGGCTTCTGACGGTGGGTCCGTTGCTCAGCGCGTTTAAGCCGCTTCGCGGTGTTGAAGGTCCCGGAATGGAGAGCCACTGCGGGACCAGCGAGCGTCGCAGCTCAAGGAGCGGCAAGGAGATTGCCATGAAAGGCCTGGTATGGGCGGTTTGCCTTTTCGGCGTCGGAGGTCTGGCCCAGCTCGCGGCGACTTCCGCTAGACTGCGGCCGGAGCAAGATCTCCCCACGGCGGGCGGACGCGTGCGCACCTACTACATTGCGGCGGAAGAAACCGAATGGGACTATGCCCCGCTCGGCATCGATATCATGACCGGCAAACCTTTTGAAGGAACATCGGCGGCCTACACGCAGCCCGGACCCAATCACATCGGGCACGTCTATCGCAAGGCGGTTTACCGAGAGTATGCCGACGGTACGTTCGCAACACGGAAGCCCCGCGCCCCGCAGGACGAATACCTTGGTTTGCTGGGGCCAATCCTGCGCGCGGAGGTCGGCGATACGCTCAAGATTGTTTTCAAGAACAACGCCTCGCGGCCCTACAGCGTTTACCTGCCAGACGTCTTTCGTCAGAAGAACTTTACTAACAACGGCAGTGTTCCAGATGCCACAGGCAACGTTGTGGACGAGGAGCCGGAGGATACAGTGCAGCCCGGCGCCACATTCACTTACGAGTGGGACGTACGGGAACGGGCGGGGCCGGAACCGGGTGATCCCAGCTCGACTGTCTGGGCGTACCAGTCGCACGTGGACGAATACAGGGACGTGGCTTCCGGCTTGGTGGGGCCCATCATCGTGGCCCGGCGAGGCCAGGCGAACTCCGACGGCACTCCCAAAGACGTGGACCGCGAAATCGTCGCGCTCTTCAGCGCATTTGACGAAAACGAGAGTTGGTATGTGCAAGAGAACGTGGCCGCCCACATCAGCGCCGCCGACCAGAAAACGCTCGGTGAGCGGATGGCCAACTTCTCCGATTCGCAAGGATACTTCACGTTTGCGGGCACCGGATTTGCCGAGACCAACTTCAAGTTTTCCGTCAACGGATACCTCTACGGCGATGGGCCGGTGATGACCGTGAAACAGGGACAGCATGTGCGTTGGTATCTCTTGGATATGGGTAACGTGGGCTCGCTCAATTTCCACACGCCGCATTGGCACGGCAACACGGTGCTCTCTCACGGCACTCGCAGGGACACGATCTTTCTATTGCCTTTGGGAACGGAAACCGCCGACATGGTTCCCGACGCTCCTGGCCTCTGGCTATTTCATTGCCACCTGGACGACCATATGGAGGCGGGAATGATGGCGCGGTATGAGGTCCTACCCGCGCCTACATCGACTGCAGATACGAAGCAACGCACTCGTTGAGGAGCGCGCCGGGACGCCGGACACGCAGCCTTTCCACGGCTTGGCAACCGGACATGCCGAGTTGATTCAAAATCAACCCCGCCAGAAGAGCAGACCGAAACCAACTATCGAGAACTGAAGCGCCGCGGCAAAGCTCAGGATTGCCGTCCCCCAGCGGCATCTTCTCACCCTGACGGGTAGCGTCGCGAATTTCCAAGCTCTTGGTGAAATCAGTACGCTTAAGCTGCGATTGGCGTGCAGGGGTCGAGCACAACACCGCTGGAAAACCTGAGTGAGACGGGGGAAGCGCGGCTCTGAAGTGCAGCATTCACAATGCGTTGGTTTTCCCAACACTCCGATTCCCGATCGTTTAGCGCAGCCAACGCGTAGGCGACAAAAATAGCCCGTGAAGGATTACTGGCAGCCGTTGAAACCTTTGGTTAGGCAAATGGAGGAAGCGGGCGGAGGTGGGATGTCAAGACCCCGCTCGGTCATCAATTTGATGAGAAGCCTTTCGGCCTCAGGGTGTGGGATGGCAGATTGCACGCCGACTCGAACCAGGCCGCGCGCCCAATCCAGTGGAATCCATGTTTTTCCGAGCAAAGCACCATTTATGCTGTCCCGGCTCCCGCCGTCGTGCGCGTCCAACTTAGCGCCATGATCCACTAGGAGTTGAATCACTTCGGTCCTTCCTTTGTGGGCCGCGCCGTGCAACGCGGTGCGTCCTTCGTCATCGGCCACGTTCGGATCGATACCCAGAGCTAGACACATCTTCACAGCATCTAGGCTCTCGGCCTCCGACCATTCGAAGGTAACACCCTCCACCCATCCGATGCCCGAAGATACGGCTAAGGGCGTTACGTTATGCGCCGTAAAGATTTTTGGATTCGCACCGTGGTCCAGCAATAGCTTCATCAAGGCGACATCGCCGGATTGCGCTGCGCGCAGGAAGGGCGTCGCGCCGTCTTCGAACAGCCATTGCATGGTGAAATTATTTCGCGTCTCGGTGCTGTCGCCAATGCATTTCGCCGGCGTCGACTCCGTTCCGCAGACTCGGGCGTTCACTTGCGCACCCTTGGCCAAGAGCAACTTGATGTAGTCCAAATGGTCCATATCCGGCGTGCGCACCGGATAGTCGCCGCTTTCAATATTGCGGTTATCAGTCGCCAGATACAGGGGCGTCCAGCCGCCGTTATTCGCGATGTTCGGATTCGCGCCATTATCCAACAAATACGCCGCCAGTTTGTAGTGCCGGTTTTGTGTCGCCACGAGCAGGGGAGTCCACCCATAATGGGTTCGCTGATTCACATCGGCGCGCGCCTGTACCAGAATCTTGGCGCACTCCAGGCAATCTTCGCGGGCTGCGTACACCAGAGGAGTTAAACCACCGCCATCCGTTTTTTCCGAGGGAGCAAGGAAAGCCTCAGCATCCTCTCCAAGCGGCTCCGGCGGATTTTGTGCACCCGCGACGGCCGGAACGGGCGAAGCTCCCGGCGCACTCTTGTTGTTTGCGCGCGCTTGGGCTTGGCCTAGAACGCCTAGTCTGGAATTCAATCGTTTGGTCACCGTGTCGGCAAGATTATTCCTGGCATTCCTGGTATCTGGGTTCGACGCAGCCAGAACGTCCGCTCCATGCTCGATCAGTAGCTGAACGGCGGCAGGATGCGCCTGCTCGGCCGCCCACATCAGCGCTGTGGTTCCGCGGAGCTTATCCTTTGCGTTGACATCCACTTTCTGATCCAGCAGTACCTGGATCCCGTCCACGTTCCCGTTTCGCGCAGCCAGCATAAGGGGAGTTTCTCCCTGCGGCCCGCGCTCGTTCGGATCGGCGCCTGCCTTCAAGAGTCTGCCGATCATGGTTGCGCTACCGTTGATGCAGGCCAAGTAAAGGGGAGTGGCGCCTTCGCGATTCGGCGTCTTCACATTTGCGCCCGCGGTGATCAACAGGTCCGCCGTCTCCAGGTCGTCTTTGTACGCAGCCCACTGGATCGCGGTGGCTCCGTCGGCCTGGGGAGCGTTTACGTCCGACTTTTGCTCGAGCAGAGATCGCACTGCGGCCTTATCGCCTCTCATGGCGGCGTCAGCCACGGGGCTATTTGCAGCTCCAGATGCCAACGGATAAATCAACAGCGTTGCACAACAAGCCATGATTGCTAGGCGAACACACATGCTTCTTTAATCTTTCTCCGTCAGCCGTTACACAAGATTCGGCAACGCTCCGGTGCTGTCGCCGATGCCGTCTTGGTGAATCCCGTACAGGTCCAGAATGCTCAACAGAAGATTCCCTGTCGTAACGGTCTTGCTCGGATAAGCCACATGACGATTCCCTTTGAGTTGCCCGGACGCTCCGCCAATCAGCACGTGAGGCACATCGTAATGCAAGTGTTGATTGGAGTCGCCCATGTTGCTGCCATAGAGAATCAGTGAATGGTCCAGCAAGCTGCCGTCTCCGTCTCGCGTCCTCTTCAGCTTGTCGACGAAATACGCCAGGCACTTCACGTGGTACCGATTGATCTTCGCGTATTGCGCGATAATATCGGGATTCTCCGCGTGATGCGACATCCCATGAAAGCCGCCGTTGACGCCGCTCTCCGGATAAGACCGGGCAGTTAAGTCGCGAGCATACAGAACTGTGGAAACTCGCGTAATGTCGGCCTGGAAAGCAAGCGTTTGTAGATCAAAATGCAGCTTCACATGCTCGTCGAACGACTCCGGCACGCCGGCCGGGACGACTACTCCTTCGGTCGATACGGAGCCAACGGCCTTTTTGGCGATCTCCAGCCGTCGTTCCAGCTCCCGAATGTCCGTCTCGTACTCATCGAGCCGGGAGCGATCGCTTGGACCAAGGTCCTTTTTGAATCGAGCCAAGCTTTCGGTGACCGAATCCAGGATGCTGCGATCTTGCTCTCTGCGAGCCGCTCGCTCCGTCGCCGTGCCGCCTGCGCCAAATAAGCGCTCGAAGGCCACTTGCGGATCCAGCTCCATGGGCAGCGGCTGCGTGGGCGTGGCCCACGAGATGGTGTTCGAGTAAGTACAGCTATAACCCTCCCCGCAATTGCTCGAGTTGGCTCCGGGGTCCTCCAGCGCCAGCTGAAGAGAGGGCAACAGCGTCTCCTGGCCGATTTTCTGGGCGATGATCTGATCGATGGTTGTGCCATCGTAGATGTCCGCGCCGGTGGTTTTTTTCGGTTTATTGGCGCACAAAAAGGCCGCCGCGACCCAATGGTCGGCGCCAGTCTGTCCTGGAGGAGGCTCGGCCGACTTCGACCACAGCCCGCTCAGAATCACCGTGCGATCCCGGAACGGTTCCAGCGGCTCCAAGATCATCGGATACTTGAAATTCTTGCTCCCCGGATCCGACTTCGGTTCGCCCGGACCTCCCGCCTCCGGCACCCACCATCCTGGCGCCGCACCATGGGGAACAAAGATACCGGTGAAGCGCGTCTTTGGATTGGCCGCCGTCCTGACTAGAGGCGTCTGCGCCGGCACCATCGAGTCCAGTAGTGGCAGCGCCAACGCGGCTCCGGTTCCGCGGAGGACGGTGCGCCGGGATAGATGTTTCTTGGTTACAAACATTTTCTCCTCCCTTCCATATTATGGACCGCCCGAAGATCTCAAGACAGCCTGCGTTTGCGAACCGGCCGGAAGCTTTTGATTCATCTGGAACGCGTCGCTTTTTACCACGCCGAGGATCAGGGATGAGAACCGGTAGTTGCTAGGTTCCGCCTCGTGCACGATGGAGCGAATCAAAGGCATATCGTAATAATCCGTTCCGCGGCCCAAACCGTAAATCAGCAGCTTCTCGACGATGACGCGGACAAACTGGGGCGAGTAGCGCAGAAGCGCTTCCCGCAGTCCCTCTACTCCGTTCAGTTTGGAGCCGTCAACGAGTACGCCGGAGGCATCGATAGGGCTTCCATCATCCGTGATGCGCCACTTTCCGATGGCGTCAAAGTTTTCCATCGAAAAGCCGATTGGGTCCATGATCCTGTGACAACTGGCGCAAGGCTCCACCTTACGGTGCATCTCCATCTGCTGGCGCATGGTCGGCTTGCCGCCGGCGTGGACCGAGCTGGCTTGCTCCTTTAACGCCGGCACGTTGGGAGGCGGATCGGGAGGGCTTACACCGAGGAAAACCTGCAGGATGGTCTTGCCGCGCCCCACCGGAGAGGTCCTCTGGGGTTGCGACGATATGGTCTGAAGGCTCGCTTGACCGAGGAGTCCTCGGCGCATATCAAATTGCGGCGAAAGCTCCACTCGCCGGAAGTTGCTCCCGTAGATATTTGGCATTCCATAGTGTTTCGCCAACCGCTCGTTCACGAACGTATAATTCGCGTCGAGCAGATCGATTACACTGCGGTCCTCATGCACGATACTGCCTATGAACAGTTCGGTCTCCCTTCGCATCGCTAGTCGCAGATTGTCGTCGAAATCCGGATATAACGCCGCCGTCGGAGCCCAGGACTGCAACGCGCGCAAGTTCAGCCACTGCCCGGCGATGTTGATCACGAGTTGGTCCGAACGCGGATCAGCAAGCATCCGCCGCACCTGTTGATCGAGCACTAAAGAATCATGTAGTTTATTTTGGCTCGCCAGCGTGATCAGCTCATCATCAGGGATGCTGCTCCAAAGAAAGAACGACAGACGCGACGCCAGCTCCAGGTCACTGATCCTCCACGTACCGCCTACGGGAACGCCAGGAGGCTCGGCTTCCTTGCGGAACACAAATTCCGGGTCGGCGAGGATGCGCTGCAGCGCCCTTTCGATCCCGGTATCGAAATTCCCCTCCTTGCGACCTTGCTGGTAGAAGCCCATAAGCAACTCTGTATCTTGGTCGGTCACTGGCCGGCGGAAGGCGCGGCGGGCCAGTGTGTTTACGATCTCCTTCGCGCACTCGGTCTCTTCCGCCGTACTGGCGGGATGGCACACGAAGATCTTCCGCCGGCTGGGCGAATCCGTGGCGCCGGCCGGATTGAAGGGGCCGAGGATCTCAAGCTTGCCTACATGAGGATAGAACTTAAATCCAGGCAGACCGCCTGTTTCAATCGTGCTCCGGAGAAAGTGCTGATTCAGGTCGCTACCCGGCGCTAACTGAGTGGCAAGGAAAGTGACGCCTACCCCGTGCACGCCTGCGCTGATATGAAAATGAACGTCGGCTGTGCCGGCGTGCACCGCGGAGCCGCGCGCCAGATCCTTATCCCAATCGTAGAGGTGTACCCTCTCGCCATCGACCAAGAGTTCCAGTTTTTCCCCCGTTATTTCTCCAAACGCGCGATTGTTGTCCATGAGGCCCTGATTGATGGGGAATTGCTTGAAGACGTAGTCACCGTCAGCTGGGAACTCATGCTGCACAATCAATCCGCCGCGCGTTCCGAAAGGCAGGCCCTCAAGATGGTAGTCCTGAGAGGTGTCCGACGGCACGCGGTAGGTGAACAATGACGGTTCTGTAACATCGCCAATGGCCCAACGGCTGATTTTCGCCGCAGTCGACGTGAATCCTTCCAGCAGAGCCGGCGATAACGATAAGGCACCTGCGATATTGTCAAACCCGCGCGTCGAATCGTCCGACGGCAGAAACTTCGCTGGATCGATTTCCAGAGCTAGCAGATCGCGAATCGCATTCCCATATTCGGTGCGATTGAGGCGGTGCAGACCCGGCGGAGGCAGGCGGGTTACGGTGTCGCGGTCGAGTTCATTTTCGATCGATGTGATCAGCGCCTCGTAGATGGCCGGAGTGGGACGCGGCAAACCCGAGGGAGGCATCATCCCGGCCCGAAGCTTGCGGACCACTTTTTCCCAAACCTCGGCGTCCTTGCGAACCTCGGTGGAATCCAGTTCGTCGAGCATCAAGCCCGCTGTTTTCAGCCTCTGGTTGTGACAGGGTACGCAATATTGATCAATGATTGCGCGCGCTGTTTCGGCGGGCGGCCCGGAAGGGTTTGAGGGTTGCTCCGGCACGCGCGTCTGCCCATACGCGGCTGGAACTATGAGTATGAGAAAGAGAATCCTTCTAACCTCACCGCACCACTTTCCAGACCAGCCGGTGTTCATGAGTGAAGACCTAAGACGCAACTGTTAGCAACGCCCTTCAGGTAATAGGCTCGACCAGCATACTTTTGGCGAACGACGCCCGTACGAACCCGAACTGAAGAATGTCCGGAAGAAAAAGTACTCCGGCCAGAGAACCCGCCGCCCATGAGCCCGCCGCCGTGTCGGGCATAACTCAAGGGAGCAAGAACAAGGGAAACGGGAATTAAGCCGATAACGCATGCGGTCCGCATTGCGTGCACCTGATATCGGGGCGATTATATCGCCGAAACGCCATAACGCCTCAGTTGTGTGACAGCCTTTCGGCGCTTTGCAAACGAAGGTCGCCGCCATCATCCGTGCTGCCGCCTCACTTGTGGTGATCTAGGAATCGGACAGACTTATGATCCGCCATCTTTCGAGCCATGGATGCTTCGGGGAGTTTAGCACCGGGAAACGCCGTTGTACCGACTGGTCTGACGACCTTCCGAGTGGTCGGCAATCCCTTAAGTTCCCAGTGGACTGTCAGGCGGCCGGAAATCGGGACTTAGCCAATCCGCGCACCGTACAGCATGAGGGTGGTAGCCTAAATGAGTGGCAGGTGAAGCCGCCAGCACCGTGCTGTCTTTCGAGGGACGTGAAGTCCGTATCACGCATCCCGACAAGCTGTATTTTTCGAAGGCACGAATCTCTAAACTCGATCTCGTACGCTACTATCTGTCCGTCGCGCCGGGCGCGGTTGCCGGTATTCAGGATCGTCCCGTCGTTCTCAAGCGTTTCGTCAACGGCGCCGAAGGAGAGGCGTTTTATCAAAAACGTGCGCCCGCCCAGCGGCCACGTTGGCTGCGAACCGTTACGCTGTCATTCCCTTCGGGCCGAACCGCGGAAGAGATCGTCGTCGACGACGCGGCTGGGCTCGCCTGGATCGTTAATCTGGGTTGCATCGAACTACATCCCCACCCGGTTCGCTCCGGCAATCTCGTGCACCCCGACGAATTGCGGATCGATCTCGACCCGGGTCCTGGTGTTAATTGGACCGATGTGTGCCATGTTGCTCTCGAAGTGCGGGAGTTGCTCGAATCGTTAGGGCTTCGTGGATGGCCCAAGACCAGCGGCTCACGCGGCATGCACGTGAATGTGCGCATCGAACCGCGCTGGACGTTCGCTGAAGTACGCCGCGCGGCTGTCGCGCTGTCGCGCGCAGTCGAGCGCCGTGTGCCCGCTCTGGCCAGCTCGAAATGGTGGAAAGAAGAGCGACATGGCGTGTTCCTCGACTACAACCAGAATGCGAAGGACCGGACCACGTGCTCTGCGTATTCGGTCCGTCCGCTTCCCGATGCCCGTGTCTCGACTCCTCTTCATTGGCACGAGGTCCCTGACTGTGACCCAGCCGATTTCACGATATTCACGATTCCGGAGCGCTTCGCGAAAATCGGCAATCCGCACGCGGATATGGACGCCGCGCCTGGTTTGCTTGAAAAGTTGCTCGAGCTTGCGGAAAAAGACGAGACTGCCGGTCTGGGCGACGCGCCCTGGCCGCCACACTTTCGCAAGATGGAAGGGGAAGCGGCGCGAGTAGCTCCGTCCCGCGCTAAATCAGCGGTAAAGAAGCCGCGGGTCAAGATGCCGCTCATCGTGGTTGCCAACTCTCCAGATAAAGGAGCAGCGCTGGCGGGTCTCGAAAGGTGGAAGAGGAAACACACCGGGATAGCCGGTTTTCTTACGGTAGACGACGTGCTGGTCGACTCTATGCGAGGCAGGTCATCGACGTGGACCCGCATCCGAGTCAACCTGCGTCACGTGCCGGAGGCGCTTCGCCCGACGCAAGAAATTCCCGACCCCGATGATGATCCGACGCGTGAATGGCGTGAATGGCGCAGGAAAAGAGCAGATAAGTAGCGGGCGCCAGACTTAGCGCCCCCGGGGGAAAATCGCCGTCAGCTCTTGCGGGGGAACGACTTCGAGCTGGGCATAGGTGCATTCGCTCGGCTTTTTGTCAGTTCGCCATCTGCGGAACTGCGCGATATGACGGAAGCGGCTGCCTTGCATGTGATCGTAAGCCACTTCCACCACCAGTTCGGGTCGCAATGGTTCCCACGATAGGTCCTTTCCTTGACTCCAGCGGCTCTGGCCACCCGGCATGCGACGGGCGACTCCAGCTTCACCGGGCTCCGTTCCGTGCTCTGCCCAATGCTTCCACGGGTGAGCGACGAGCGCGCCTGGGCGGTAGGGTTTAAGGAATTTCACGAATTCCCGGCGCTTCTCAACGGTGAAGCTCGAACAAACCCCGACGTGCTGCAAAGCACCGGCATCGTCAAAGAGGCCCAGGAGCAATGAGCCGAGGAGCGTGTGATCACCGTTTTTGTACCAACGAAATCCTGCCACCACACAGTCGCAGTCGCGCTCGTGTTTGACTTTGAGCATCACGCGTTTGTTCGGCTCGTAAGTTCCTGAGGCGGGCTTGGCCATGACGCCGTCGAAACCTGCGCCCTCAAAGCGACGAAACCAGTCGGAGGCAACACTCTGGTCGGAGGTTGCCGGTGTTAGATGGATGGGTGGCGAAGCCGATGAAATCATCAATTCCAGCTCGCGGCGCCGGGTCTGGAATGACTCGCCTCGCAGATCGCGGTCTCCCCGGCACAGCAGGTCGAAAAACACAAATGACGATGGAGTTTGTTGGGAGAGTAGATTTACGCGCGATGCGGCTGGATGGAGCCGCAGCTGCAGCGCGTCGAAATCGAGTCCGTCATTCTTAACGATGACAATCTCTCCGTCGAGGACGCAGCGCGGAGACAACGCTGAGCGCAACGGCTCAAGCAGCTCGGGAAAGTACCGGTTGAGAGGCTTTTCGTCGCGACTTTGGATCAGGATCTCATCCCCATCGCGAAACACAAGCGCGCGAAACCCATCCCATTTCGGTTCGAAAATCCAATCGCCGGCTTTTGGTAATTCACCCACTCGCTTGGCAAGCATCGGCGATACCGGCGGGTTCACGGGAAGTTGCACGCCTCATGGTATATCGCGGACTTCATTTTCTGACGCGAAATCCTGGATTCTTTGGCTGATTCGAAATCGGCTGGGTTTAACGCTCTCGACCTCTCGCGGTTCCGGGCGGTTTATCGGCAGCCGGTAGTGATCGTGAAGCTCTGACCTCCCATGTTGGCTAGGCTGCGGGGCGGACGAGTTCCATTCCCTCGTTCGATGGTTACTTCATCAGTTCATCGGCATATCGGACAGGAACCGCCAAGTTTGAGCCTCCAAAATCTTTCAGAATGGCGAAGTTCACACCAATGACCTTGCCGTCGCGATTGAAGAGCGGACCGCCTGAACCACCGACAGTTGTCGCAGCGTCATAGACAATCTTGTCCTTTAGGACATCTCCGATGTGTCCCTGGGTAGTGGTTGGGCGAATGAAGTCTTGCGCTGCCAGTTGCGAGACAACCTGGGTTACGTCGTGTGCGTTTTCCGCTACTTTTCGTGTGATGTCGCTTCCCGCACGGGCGAGAATGCCTTCGATTCCCGTAGGGTAGCCAATTAAGACGACCGGATCGCCGCTCACACTGGCTTCACTCCGATCATCGAGCTCCAGGAGTGTGGCCTGACGCGGTGCCGGAGTAAGTAGCTTGAGAGTTGCCAAGTCGGCATGCCCCGAAATCCGGTCGACCTTGGCCGCGATGCCTTGAGAGATCCCGGGGAAGTACGCCGTGTAAGACTCGGCGAACGCATCAGCACCCCGGTCGATAAGTTCCTTCAATTTCTCATCAGCCCACCAAGGCTCGGCGACGTGATGATTTGTGAGGAGACGTCCATCGCTTGCCACGAGAAATCCTGTGCCAAAGAAATCAGCCTGCAGCGGTGGTCCCGTTCCGTCTGTTTCGAGAGATACCATCCCCTTATCGTCCACCAGCGGCTTGCCCGCGGCATCCGCGGCAATACGAATTACCTTTCCGGAATCCTTATCTCGAAACTCCACGACCACGTGCAGCAAGCAGACGCTGGGGCCGAAGGTGTGAACTATGGTTTCCGCAACCCGGCCCTCAGTTTCCAGCCGGTTCAGGCGGCTCTGAGTCTCCTTAAGCTGCTTGTTGAGAGATTCGCTGTCTGCCTTGCCGTCGGTTGCCATTTTTTTGCGAATCTCTTCGGTTTGCGCTTTCAACGATTCGCGAGTTCCCGGCGCGTTGCTCGCATTCAGGGAGTCCCGCGCCTGTTCCGCACGGCGCAGGAGTTCTCCCTCTTGCATGAGTCCGCCGTTTAGCCGGGCAACTTCCGCCTTGAGTTGGAGCGTATCCTTGCGACTGTGCCGGTTCGAAATGACCGTTGCGAGTGCTGCCAGAACCGCTGCCGCGCTAAGAATAGAAATCACCGGAATCAGCCAAAAGCGCCGTTTGGCAATCGTGCCGCCACTCAGGGCTTCCACGGCCATCTCCGCCACATGTTCTCTTTGCAGCGCGTCCTTCAGCTTCGCTTCGAGCTCGATCTCTGGTTGCCTCTCACGAAACTGAGTCCTGATTTTCGCCGCGAATTCCAACGGTTCAAATGGAAAGGAGACGACGTCGTCGGCGCCCAGGTCCAGCCCGCGGGCACGTTCCAGTGCGCCGCCGTGAACAATCATCACAATTTTGAGAGTTCGCGGATCAGGGCTTGCCTTGATTTGGCTGATCAAACCGCAGCAGCTAAGGTTGGATGGCGTTGCCTCCATGATCAGGAGTTCCGGGGGGAGCGCAAGAATCTCATCAACGGTCAGGTTGCGCTCTGTGGTGATTTCATAGCCTTGACCTGCTAAAGCCTGCGTTACGTCTTGGGTAGACTCTGTACCCAGGTTGAGGAGAAGAATGCGCATCGCTATCACCTTATCATCCCTCAGAGCTATTTCAGCCCGTCCAAATCGGCTACCTTGCAGGCTTCGGCGCGCGTTGGATAGTTAAAGACCATGTCCCGGAAATATTCAACCGACCCGCCGTAGAAGAGTACGGCCTGACCAATATATATGATTTCGGTTGCACGCTGTCCTGACGCATGCACGCCAAGCAGCTTGGGCGTTTCCGGCTCAAAAAGCATAAATTCATCTGTGTCTTGCACCCTCTTCAGACTCTGGTCCGCGGGAACCCACCCATTTAGATGCTCGCTGCCGCGAAGAATTACGAGCTTTTGTATTCTTGCCCGAGGAGTCAGAGGAAGCACAAAATGAGAGGGAGTCGTTGACAGAAGATGGAGCATTGGTAAACGAAGGTTCTTGCATAGCTCTCAAGCTGAAAGTACGGAAGGCCCAAATCGAGCGGGCGGACAAGCTTTTTGGAAGCCTCTCATCCGAGGTGGTCCTGCGGGAAATAAAGTAAAGCAGTCTCTTCCCGCCGGGCGCTGTCCTATCACCTCGGCCAAGTGGTGCTCGGATTGAAGGGATCTAATAATGAGGGCCCGCGGTGGACCGTCGTATTATTTTGCGTTCGACGGCTTCTCAATTCCCTGTACCGGCGGATGCGCAGTGCATATGTGGGCGTCAAGCTCTTCGGCAGCCGCCTCGATATCCCGCCCGATCATAGGAGCCCAGCGTGCCAAAAAATAGGCACCTACCATTTGGCTGGCATCGGCAGACCGGCACTGTGATTTGATGAATCCAAGCGTCTCCCCTATCTCGCCCAAACTCAAAGGGATTCAGCCACTCGAGATAGAACAAGATTTGGCATCCGCGGTGCTCACTCCAAACCGCGAGGCTATGGAGTCGCAGTGCTGAAGATCACGATCACCGAAACGCCTGAAGAACTGCGCTGGATTCTGCAAGGCCGTTTGGCGGAGCCCTGGGTTACAGAGGTGAAAGCAAGCTGGAAAGAGGCGCGCCGAAACCGCGAAGGCCATCATTGCGTGGTCGACCTGACTAATGTCACTTGCGTCGGTAAAGGTGGCGAAGAGCTTTTGCGAAGCTTGTCAAACGAAGGCGCTCAATTCATCGCCAGTGGCTTTTATATCAAAGATGTGTTGCAGGAATTGAAAAACTGCCGATGAGCTTGAAAAGAAGTTTTCGTTCGCTGAGGTGTTGCCATGAAACCACATTCTCAAGCGAGAGGTGCAGACGACCGGATTTCAACTCGCGAAGAACTGGGTCAGGTGATTGGAATGCTGATTGACCTACATCAGCTTCCGGCCGAGGCCAGTCTGCAGATCCTCGAAGATTCGGATAGCCGGTCTGACGTGGAAAGCGACGGGCTGTGGACCGATGCTGATTGCGAGGCCGGGCCGGCAGCGCAGGTCGAGCCGCTTGCCAACTTCATTCTAGGCCGCCAGCACAGGCTGAATTGACGTTTGTGGAAGTGTGCGTTTTCGGCCCGCCACCGGCATCGGCCAACCGAGAACGGGGGTACGTCCTCGCGAAGTGCTTTTGGCGCTTACTTGGGCGCGATTAATGGGCCTCCGGATAATTCCCGGGTCAGGACTTCTTAAGAGAGCGTGACTTGGCTACGCAACTGACATGGCAGGAAATCCCGCGGCGCTTCGGCAGCGCAGCCTGGCTGCTCCCTGCCGATGAGGAGGCGGCTCCATCGAGCTGGGAGCGGGTCCGATTTGTGCCCTACGTGATTATCCCGTGGCTCGCACTGTACGCGTTCACCAGCACGCTCGCCTCACACGGCACCAGTTTCGGTATGTCTTTTGAAGACCGCCTGCCCATCATTGGCTGGACGGCACTTTTGTACCAGAGCATCTACGTTGTAATTGCCTTGGCGCCCTGGTGGGTGCGGACGCGAAGGGATCTCCGCCGGCTCATGATTTCCAGCTGGATGTCCATGGCGGTGATATTTCCGTTCTATTGGTTCGTTCCTTCCAGCGCTCCGCGTCGCCCGTTGCTGGGTCACGACTCGATTACGCAAATCCTGGGCCTCGAGCGCGTCGCGTTTCCTCCTATTGCGGCGTTTCCTTCTTTTCACGTGCTGTGGGCAGTTTTTCTGGCGCGGGCTTTCAAGCCGCGATGGATCGGGTGGACCTACGTGGCGGTTATTGCGGTGAGTTGCATTACCACGGGACAGCACTATATCGCCGACGTGGTCGCATCGATGGTCATCGCCCCTGCATTCGTGGAACCGGAACGCACGTGGAGAATACTGCGTTATCTAATGGAATGGCCCGCGAAGTCCTGGCATAAAGAACCACGCGACAGTGCCGCCAGGAGTTAAATCGTCAGGAGTTAAAAGAGGATGTGGTGCTCGTAAATCTTCAGCAAGGCTCAGTAGGGCTTAGTAAGGCTTAGTAAGGCTTAGTAAGGCTTCGAGTGGTCGGCCCCGCCTTGCTATCCATGCGCAATAGGAAAATCCCATCCACTTCACGGCTCTGTATCGGTGGGAACTGGCACCGTCTCGACGGTCTCCATGGGCTCGAGAGGCTCCATAGGCTCCATAGGCTCTATGGCCTCTATCGGTGCCCCGCCGCCTTCGGTGTTCTTGGTTAGCTTTTTCTGGGCGCGGCGCTCGGCCTTCATGCGCTGCTTTTCCTGCCTCTTCATTTCCTTTTGACGCTTTTGGAACGTTATCCTGGCCATTACCATCTCCTATATTCGTGACGAAACGTTGCGAATAGAGCTGCGAGAGGCGGGAAAAGAAGTCCGAAAGCATCTGCTCACGCCTCGCAACAACTTCGTGTGACCTTCGGACCTATTTGCTTGCTAAGTTCAGTATCGTCCGCCTCTGCCTCTATCCCCTCTGTCCCTAAATCCTCCGCCTCCGCCGCCGCGTGAACCACCCCCACTCCGCTCCGGCCTGGGTGTCGCTTCGTTCACCTTCAAAGCGCGTCCGGCAACTTCTTTCCCATTCAAAGCGGATATTGCCTTCGCCGCTTCAGCATCATCGGCAACCTCGACAAACGCAAACCCTCGAGCCTGTCCCGTGTCACGGTCCTGCACGATGTGAATACGGGTGATCTCTCCGTATGGCTCAAACAGCGCGCGCAGATCGCCTTCCGTGGTCTGGAAACTCATGTTGCCGACAAACAGGTTTTTCATCGTTTTCTCCTTGGCAAACTACAGGCCGGATCAGCCTTCCAGGAAGCAGCGAAGTCTGTCCGATCGTGCCGGGTGACGCAACTTCCGCAGGGCCTTCGCCTCAATCTGCCGGATGCGCTCGCGCGTGACGGCAAATGTATTCCCCACCTCTTCGAGAGTGTGTTCGGAGCCGTCTTCCATACCGAAGCGCATCTTGATGATGCGCTCCTCGCGCGGGGTCAGCGTTTTCAACAATGACGCCGTCTGCTCCTTCAGATTAAGTTTGATGGCTGCATCGGAGGGTGACGCGATCGCTTTGTCCTCAATAAGGTCGCCCAGATGCGAACTTTCCTCCTCGCCTAGCGGCGTTTCCAGCGAGATCGGTTGCTGCGCGATCTTCTTTACCTGACGCACCTTGTCGACCGGAATCTCCAAACGCTCGGCCAGTTCTTCCGAAGTTGGCTCGCGGCCGAGTTCCTGCACCATCTCGCGGCTGGCGCGTATCATCTTGTTGATGTGCTCGACCATGTGCACTGGCACGCGTATGGTGCGCGCCTGATCAGAAATGGCGCGGGTAATCGCCTGCCGAATCCACCATGTAGCATACGTCGAAAACTTATAACCACGGCGCCACTCAAACTTCTCTGCACCCCTCATGAGGCCGATGTTGCCCTCTTGGATCAAGTCCAGGAACTGCAAGCCGTGGTGGGTATATTTTTTAGCGATGGATACAACCAAGCGCAGGTTTGCTTGGGTGAGCTCCTTCTTTGCCTGTTGGGAGACAGCCTCGCCGCGCTGAATCCTTTGCAGCCCCCGTTTTAGGTCCGTCAGACCAACCTCGCTCGCGTCGGAAATTTCCGCCAGGTCCGCGCGGCGCATCCCCAAGTCGCGCCGCACCCCCGCCCCGTCTCCCCTGGTAACCTCGGCGCGGCGTTCGAGTTTGGCCACTTCTCGTTCCAGCGAGTGCAAGCGCTCTAC
>Ga0207148_1026_pt1 | contig 39750 bp, 35 predicted proteins | sample Alteio_BWMinHeat_34_FD_153558 | JGI IMG/M metagenome (GOLD analysis project Ga0207148, IMG submission 153558) | Enriched cells from forest soil in Barre Woods Harvard Forest LTER site, Petersham, Massachusetts, United States -... | ecosystem: Environmental > Terrestrial > Soil > Temperate forest >... | reverse complement strand
TGTGGAGTCATAGAGCGTTCGGGCTTGCACAGGATTGTGTTTTACAAGTGCCTCGAATACCGGCAAATGTGTTTGGTAATCCGCCCATGCGACATCGAGACTGTCATTCAATAGACTTTCCACTCTGACACGAAGCTCTGGCTCGCTTTGCGCTGCAGAACGACGGGCGCGGTCGAGCGCCTGATAGAAGAACGATTTCTCATCTTCGAAGACAGTGTGCCCCTTACTCTCTGCGCCAACCAGCATACGAAGTTGTGCGGCGTTCATTCGCACGAGACTTTCGTTCATTGCAAGATCCGCGAGTATGCTTTCGGAGTTCTGTTCGAGGCCCGAGGATGTTACCTCCTCAAGTGTACGGAAAGATAGAATGGAATATCCGCCAAGCGCAACGAGTAACAGCAGGATAAGGAGAAATCCCGCAAAAAGCTTGGCCCGGAGCGTTGTGAACATATCTACAATTCAACCTCGGTTAAAGATTGAATCGTTCTGCCTGAAGCTGCAAGCGGTGGCTGATCAATCGATCACCGCCTCGGCACTTTCAAGTAGAGCAGGTAACGCTGATGTGTAGATAGAAAAGAGGTCACTGACCGGCTCGTCGATCACTTCATTGATCTTGAGGTTACTGCCCTCGACTCTGCCAATAATGATAGCTTCGACGTCACTGGCTTTGGCCCTCGACAAAATTGCATCTACCTGATCGGGATCCGCGCTGATCACTACTCTACCCTGAGATTCGCCGAACAATCTTGCGGCCTTTGCCGCCGAAAGATCCAGGTTGATGAGTGCTCCAAACATTCTCTCGGTAGACATTCCGAAGCAGCACTCCGCAAGTGTGACCGCAATTCCTCCTTCACTAACATCATGTGCGGAATTTATCAGTTCTTTATCCGCAAGCACGACTAAAAGCTTGATGAGCCGTTTCTCGCCATCGAGATCACAACTCGGGGACTTGCCAGCGATTTCGCCCGAAGTGATTCGAAGATATTCGCTGCCGCCTAATCCATCAAGTGGATCGGACGATTTGTTTGCTTTCAACAAAATAATGGCATCGCCGAGATTCTTGAATGAGGATGAAACAACCTTGGTGATATCTTCGATGATGCCAAGCATGCCGATCGTCGGCGTTGGGTAGATCGCTCCGTCGGGAGATTCATTATAGAAGCTGACGTTGCCGCCAGTCACTGGAGTCTCTAGGGTTCGGCATGCATCGCCGATCCCTCGAACTGCTTCCTTGAATTGATAGAAGACTTCGGGATCATAGGGATTGCCGAAGTTCAAACAATTTGTGATGGCGACAGGTGTTGCCCCGGTGCAGGCAATGTTACGAGCAGCCTCGGCAACAGCGATCACTCCGCCCTGGTATGGGTCGAGATAGACGTAGCGCGAATTACAATCGGTCTTTACTGCAAGGCCCTTCAGTGTACCCTTCACGCGAAGCACGGCAGCATCGCTTCCTTCGAGGAAGAGTGTGTTCGTGCGGACCATTGAATCGTATTGTTCGTAGATCCAGCGTTTGGATGTGATGATCGGTGAGGCCAGCAGTTGCTTCAGCATATCGCTTGTGTTAGCGACTTTTGTATACTCCGCAACATCAAAGGCGCGAGTGCGAGTGAGATACGAAGGCTCGACGGAGTCACGGTGATAGACCGGCGTCATCTCACCGCCAAGCGCGAGAGAGCCGGCGGGAATATCTGCTACTCGCATACCTTGATAGTCGATGACGACACAACCTGTGTTTGTTACTTCACCAATGATCTCGGCTTGCAGGTCCCACTTATCGAAAATGCGTTTGATCTCCTGTACATCTTCAGGCTTGACGACGACGAGCATGCGCTCTTGCGATTCCGAGAGCATGATTTCGTACGCGTTCATTTTCTGCTCGCGCAGTGGGACTTTGTCGAGGTCGATCTTCATGCCCGTGCCTGACTTGGCAGACATTTCAGCCGTCGAACAACAGATCCCGGCAGCGCCCATGTCCTGCATGCCAATCACCACACCCTTTTCGATCGCTTCGAGCGTCGCTTCGAGAAGAAGCTTTTCGGTGAATGGATCGCCAACCTGAACCGTCGGACGAAGTGACTCAGCCGCTTCGCTAAAGACTGCGCTCGCGAGCAAACTCGCGCCATGGATCCCATCTCGTCCAGTTCGCGAGCCAACAATCATCACGATGTTGCCAGGTCCATCTGCAACTGCACTCGCGGTCTTGCCAATGTTCACGATGCCAACGGCCATTGCATTGACAAGAGGATTACCCAGGTAGCACTTGTCAAAATAAACTTCTCCAGCTACTGTTGGCACACCGAAGGAATTCCCATAATCAGAAATGCCATGGACCACACCGCGAACGAGATACTTTGTTCGCGCACCTTGAGGTGTGGTGTCATCTGCATCCAATGGCCCAAAGCGGAGAGAGTTCAACGCCGCGATCGGTCTTGCACCCATTGTGAAGATGTCGCGGAGAATGCCGCCAACGCCAGTCGCCGCACCCTGATAGGGCTCGATAGCCGAGGGATGATTGTGCGATTCGATCTTGAATGCACAGGCCAATCCATCACCGATGTCGATCAGACCGGCATTCTCTTCGCCGGCTTCAACGAGTAATCGCCCGCCTTTGCGAGGGAGAGTCTTGATCGTAGCAATGCTGTTTTTATAGGAGCAATGTTCGCTCCACATGACGGAGTAAATTCCGAGCTCGGTATAGGTTGGAATTCGGCCTTCGAGGATGCTTACGACCTGTTGAAACTCCTCATCAATGAGCCCCAATTGGAGAGCAATAGTACGGGCTTCGGAAAGGCTGGCAAAATGTTCCTGCATCGAGTGGTCTTGGTGTGATGCCTCAACCACTTTTCCATTTCGGTGTCTACGGAATCAAGCGTACACCGGAGTAAGAAAGAAGCTGGAAGAGGCAGAATACTACGAACGCGACGAAAACAGCGCCATTGAGCGCACGGTTCAGTCTGGCCGAAGAAAGGAAGTTGAACCGACCGAGAAAGCCTCGCCAGTTGCAGCCATGACACCGATACGGGCGAATGAGCGGCATGAACACGATCAGCAGCTTTTCGCCAACATTTCGCCTAATTGAACTATGTAAACCAGTACTTGAATTGCAATTGGGACAAGTACGTATGGATGCTGAACGGCGAGTTGGACGCGCAACTGCGCCAGCCTCCGTGGTCAATTCGGTTGTGAGCAAACTCTGGAGTTGCGGCACGGCAGATTTCTAGGAAAGTGTGTTAGGAAGTATGTCCCGCCAACGTGACTATGGCGTTAGAACAAGCTGTTCTAGATGCAGACCAAATATACTATGTTTTGCTGTCGAAAACAAGGCCTTTTCTCAACTTAACCTCATTTAGAACTTGAGCTACGCGAGCAAAATAGGGCAAAAGACGAGCTTCGTACCGTTTTTCCAGGTCAAGTCGCACTTCGTTGGTGAATTCCTCCGCAACAAAGCCGGTCGAGAGTTCTCCTCTCTTGAACCGATCGTTCTCCATCACGAATTCGGCGAATGGAATAGTAGTGCTCACCCCCGCAACTCGCATCTCTGCCAAAGCGCGTTTCATCCTCTCAATCGCTGATGGGCGATCAAGATCCCACACGACAAGCTTTGCGAGCAATGAATCATAGTAGCCCGAAACTTCCAACCCAGAGAAAAGACTGCTGTCGTTTCGGACGAAGGCCCCTGAGGCATGCCTTATGTGATGAATGGTACCAAGGCTTGGGAGGAAGTCATTCCAGGTGTCTTCGGCCTGAATGCGAACTTCAATAGCGTGGCCATGTAACTTCACGTCCTCCTGCTTCATGCTAAGTCGTTCACCGGAGGCAATCCGAAACTGTTCGCGCACGAGATCAAGCCCAGTGATGAACTCAGTGACCGGATGCTCGACCTGTAGACGGGTGTTCACTTCAAGAAAGAAGTACTTCCCTTCCTGATCGAGCAAAAATTCGACAGTGCCGGCTCCGCGATATTTTGCTTCTCGAACCAGCGCGACTGCTGCTTCCCCCATCTCCTTCCTCATTTTAGGAGTCAAGATAGTCGAGGGGGCTTCCTCAACAAGTTTCTGGTGACGTCGCTGGATCGAGCACTCGCGTTCGCCGAGGTGGATCGCATTGCCATGAGTATCAGCAAGAACCTGGATCTCAATGTGTCGTGGTCTGACTAGGTATTTCTCCACATACACGCGATCATCGCCAAAGGCCATAAGTGCTTCACCCTTTGCACGTTCGAGCGATTCTTTCAACTCACTTTCATGCTCGACGATCCGCATTCCCTTACCACCACCTCCTGCTGCAGCCTTCAGCAGTACGGGATATCCAACTTGCTTTGCAACAGTGATTGCCTCTTTGTGATCCTTCAGCGCTTCGACCGTTCCTGTTGGAGTCGGGACGCCGAGTTTCTTAGCGAGCTTTCTCGCTGAGGTTTTATCTCCAAGTTGCTCGATGGCTTGCGGCGTCGGACCGATGAAGGTGATGCCTTCGCGTTCCAGCTTCGCAGCGAACTCCGGATTCTCAGACAGAAAGCCGTAACCTGGATGAATTGCATCCGCCTTCGCCTCCTGTGCAATTGCGATGATCTGTTCCTGATCGAGATATGACTCGCTTGGAAGATTGCCTTGGAGTTGATAACTCTCATCCGCTTCGCGCACGTAAAGAGCGGAGCGATCATGCGGCGAGTGCACGGCGGCGGACTGAAAACCGCACTCCCGTGCTGAGCGAATCACCCGGAGTGCAATCTCTCCCCTATTGGCAACAAGAATCTTTTTCATCTACAGTTTAGCGTAGTTCGACGATGGTGACCCCTGCCCCGCCTTCATGAGGCTCGCCGTATTTGAATGACTGAACACTTGGATGAGTCTTCAGGTATTGCGAGATCCGACGACCAAGTGCGCCCGTGCCCATGCCATGAATGATTTCGACACGTGCAAGATTGTGTGCGGCGGCATCGCCAAGAAACTTCTCGACCTGCATGACAGCATCGTCTCCATATTCACCTCGAAGATCGATACGCTGTACCGGTGCTTCGCTTAGATACTGCGTGGCCTGTGAAACATCCTGTCGTCGTTTCTCTTTTCGACTAGCTTCTTTTACTGCTTCGATTTGATCGAGTTTAGTTTTTACTCGAAGGCCACCCAGCAACACTACAACGTCTTTGCCTTTGATCGAGACGATCTCACCGACTTGTCCGGGATTGGAGCGCAACTGTGCTTTAGCGCCGACTTTGAGTTCGGTTGGATCCAGCTCTTTCGAAAGCACCGGTTCAGGTTTGCGTTCAAGCGACTTCAAGATATTCTTGCGCTCAGCCTCCTGCTGTGCGCGAAGCTCTCGAAGAGCAGTTGATTCATTTTGACTCGAGATCTCTTTCCGTGCAGCTTCTCTTGCATCTTTGACGGCACGCTCAACAAAGCTGTTTGCCTGCTTCAGTATTGATTCAGCTTCGGTCGCGGCAGTTTGCTTCGCAGTTCTACGGATATCGTCGACCTCGTCTCGCTTTCGTTCGAAATCAACACGGGCGATGCGAGCTTTCCCTAGTTCGCGTTCTGATTCCGCTTTCTTTTCGCGAGCCTCCAACTGGAGCGTTTCAAGCGAGCGGATGAGATCTTCCAGTTTCGTTGAACCTGTGCCTCGAAGTTCTGCTGCTCGCTTGATGATCGCGATGGGAAGTCCGAATCGCTCGGCGATCTCAAATGCATGAGAGCTTCCGGGAAGTCCCATGCGAAACCGAAACGTCGGCTGCAAGCCCGCTGAACTGAACTCCATTGAACCGTTCACGGCACCCTGCGTTGTCTCCGCGAACGCGGCAAGCCGGCCAAAGTGCGTGGTGGCGATCGTGATAGTGTTGCGCTTTGTGAGATTCTCGAGGATGCTCTCGGCAAGCGATCCACCTTCTTCGGGTGCCGTACCACCACCGATCTCATCTAGAAGTACAAGACTCTTTGATGTGGCATGGTCCATTATGCGTGACAATGCGCGAACATGAGAGCTGAATGTACTAAGATCATCTGCAAGGGACTGGCTGTCACCGATCTCGACGAAGATCGAATCCATGATCGGAAGCTCCGCATCGGCAAGTGCAGGAATTGGCAGTCCTGCTTGGGCCATGAGTGTTAGCAGCCCAACGGTCTTTAAGAGTACAGTCTTGCCGCCGGCGTTCGGTCCGGTAAGTACAAGCGTGTGTCGAAGCTCATCAAGTTCAAGTGTGAGCGGGATAGTCTTCTCTCGACCTAATTTCTTCAAAAGCAGAGGGTGACGCGCTTCCTTAATCACGAGCTTTCGTTCGCGACCAGTCTGTTGTCGAGCGAATGCAGGCGACGCATCGATCGAGTCGGCGTATCGAGCCTTCGCGGCAACAGCTTCGAGATGCCCGGCAGCTTTTAGCGAACCTTGAAGTTCGCGAGATACTTCTCGCAATTGACGTGCGAGATCATACATGATGCGTTCGATCTCGCGGTGCTCCGCGAATTCCAGCGATCGAAGATCGTTATTCAGATCGAGTGTTTCGCTCGGCTCGATGAAAACGGTCTGACCGGTTTGCGACACCGAATGGATAAAGCCCGGCACGCGGCGCTTATGCTCAACTTTTACTGGAACAACATACCTTCCATCGCGCTGAGTGATGAGTTCTTCCTGAACGAATGAATCCTCGGTAAGTCGCCGGAGGATCGAGCTTAGTTTGGAGCGAAGATGCTCAGCGGTGTTGATGATCTCCCTGCGGATCTTCGACAGCTCGGTCGAAGCATTGTCCTTAATGTTTCCTGCGTCGTCAAAGACGGAAGCAAAGTGCATCTCGAGCAGACGGTCATCGTAGAGATGAACTCCCGATTTCCACAATTGCGGAGCAATGCTCGCACGGCGTGAAAAGAACTCACGGAGCGCGCGCATTCCTCGTAATACCGCGAGCACTCGCGCACCTTCTTCTACATAAAGTGTGCTTCCCTCGATGTCTATCTTTCTCAGGACGGAGTGAATGTCGAAGAGTCCTGAGAAAGGCGGGCGGTCATTGCCGCTAAAGAACGAGCGCATCTCAGCGATCTCTTTGAGCGAGGTATCGATCTTGATCGGATCTGTGATCGGCTGCAATTCGGATGGCAGGACTTTTCGCCCGAGATCGCCAGGCGATTGTTGAAGATGTTGTTCGACGATCTTGTGAAATTCAAGTTCTCGCGAGGCATGAGCAAAAGCCGGCGACAACGCACTATCGAATTCGGCGAGAAGTCGGTCTTTTAAAAGCCGCTCGTCATTCTCTTCGTGATCAATTGGTGTAATGCTCACAAATCACTCTTTCGGTGAGGTGCCAAACATCGTCGCAGGCATAGAATGCGGAATAAGCGGCTTCAGCACACCGACTACCATGGTTGAACATTCGAGCACCGGCTTGTATAACATCGAATGCGTCACCGCACTTTCCGTTGGCAGACTTACTAGTCGCAGAAGTACCAACACAAAGCTGAGTATGAGAGCGCTTCGTAAGGCTCCCAGACATGCACCAAGCGCCTGATCAATCCCCTTCGAAATTCCGGACTTTGGCTTTACGGCACGCTTGATGAGCGATCCTGCAACCAGCAAAAGAATGAAGAGAAAGAAAAATCCAACCACCGGTCGGCCATACGCAGGACCAAGGTGCAGTAATTCTCCCGCCTGAGTCGCAAAGAGCGAGGCGATGAATGCAGCCGCGATCAGGATGACAATAGATAGGAGCATTCCTAGAAATCCTGTCCGATATCCACCCCATGCACCCCAGAGAATTGCGAGACCAAGAACGATATCAATGACCATGTGCCGTCAGACCAGTTGAGACTTGACAATCTCCTGGACCATCTTGCCATCGGCTTTGCCCTTCAGCTCTTTCATGAGTACCGGGATAACCTTATTCGTATCCTGTGGACCCGCAGCGCCAGTTTCTGCAATGACGGCCTTGACCCGAGCTTCAACTTCCTCACGAGTCATTTGCTTTGGCAAGTATGCGTTAATAACTTCGAGTTCACCGCGCTCTTTTTCTGCGAGTTCAGGACGATTGTTCGCGTCGTACATCTCGATCGCTTCGCGACGCTTCTTCGCAGCAGTCATCAGGAGTTTCATCTCATCGTCGGGCGTCATTGACTTTCCGCTGCCGTTCTTTTCAAATTCGATCACGCCGGCACGAAGGCTTCGGAGCGTTTCTGTTTTGAGTTTCTCGCCCGCCTTCATTGCGGACTTCAAGTCTTCACTTATTCTTTCGGTGAGTGTCATTTGATTCTAAATACTTCGTTACATCTTATTTGGCATACGTATCACCGCGCCATTGATCGCTTTGCCGGGTTCGGACGTGAGAAAGAACACAGCTTCGGCAATGCTTTCAGGTGGCGTCCATTTTGCAATATCCTCGGGCGATCCCCACGATTCGTTTGCTTTTGTATGAATGACGGTCGGCACGATCACATTTGCATTCACGCCTCTCAATTTACCTTCCTCCGCCACAGACATCGTGAATGCGATCACACCGGCTTTGGCTGCAACATAGGCTGCTTTCTTCGGTTCAGGCCGTAACCCAGTTTCGGCTCCGATCGTCACGATCGAGCCAACCCCCGCGACATACATGAGCGGCAGCGCGGCACGTACCGCATAGAACGCGGAGTGCAGGTTCAATCTCACCACGAAATCGAAGTCCTCTGGTACGATCTCTTCAACGGTGCTCCATGGTTTGACTCCTCCTACAGTCGCAATTAGAGCGCGAGGCATTTTATTGGCTTTTGAAAAAGCCTCTGCCACTGAATCCACGTCGAGCATATCCGTTTCGATAAACTCGAAATCGCGATGCTGAAATCCATCATTCGTTCTGTCAAATCCAACAACAGACCATTCGCGCTCCAGGTAGAGCGATCGAATCACTGATGCTAATGCGCCGGATGAACCGGTGAGATAGAGAGTTGGCATAACTGTATTGTTACAAACTTACGAGCGAAGTTCGACGCCCCCTCTCGGGATCAATTTGGCTGGAGCGCTTGTGATATATCTCCAGTCTGCAGCAGATATTCGAGAGATTCAACAACCAGCAGCCTTCCGTCCTGGTCTGGGTCATTTTGCCAGTCGAAGGATTTGCCATTTTGGATGAATGTGTAGAGCGCCAGTGCGTATGAGAGGATTGGCAGAGTCAGATAGGTATACTTACTTCCTTCGACATCAAAACCAAACATTCCCCACTGCTCGTGTCAATCTCCCAGGAGAGATTCACCAACGGTACTCCGAACCCAAAAAATACGGCCGCCAATTCAGCGTTCTTTGGCTCATTGACAGTTCTTCAAATTCGAGAAGTGCATGAATATCTCTTTACGATGACTCTTCATTCTGCCGATTCGATTGCTTCAAGCATCGCGAATGCATCGTGCGTTTCGCGGACATCATGCACGCGGACGATTCTTGCGCCATTCCTCACAGCATGTATGGCGGCTGATACACTTGCCGCTATCCGCTCTTCTGGCTTCGTAGGGTGGTCAAGGGCTTTCCCAATGGAGGACTTTCGAGAAGCGCCAAAAAGCAAACTCACACCGAGTTCTTCGAATTCGCGGTGTTCTTTCATCAGCCGGAGATTGTCGCGAAAGCCTTTTGCAAATCCGATACCGACGTCAGCGATCACGGTTTCAATTCCAGCGGAGCGGGCTTCACGTATACGAAGTTCGAGAAATTCATAAACTTCGCGCACCACATCCTGATATTGATATTCATCGATGGTGGCTTTCTGGAAATGCGGTCCATACCCATGCATTAGGACGATTGGACGTTTCTGCTTTGCAACAGTTTCAAACATCCCCGGATCGGCAGTGCCGGCACTTACATCATTGACAAGTTCGGCACCGGCTTCCATTGCTCGGCGCGCGATCATTGATCGAGTGGTATCAATGGAAATGATCGCATCTGGGACGCGGTGGAGTATGGCTTTGATGACAGGGAGAATCCGTTCTGCCTCATCCTCCTGGGTTACGTCGCTCGCTCCCGAACCGTAATCGCTGCCCGGAGGTCGAGTTGAAGCTCCACCAATATCGAGAATATCAGCGCCATCGGAAAGAAGTTGGAGACCGTGTTCCACGGCGGCTTCATAGGAAAAATAGCGTCCGCCGTCAGAAAAGGAATCGGGGGTCACATTCAGAATGCCCATGATCAACGGGCATTTGGGTGAGTCGAGGAGTGAGCGGATGATGTCAGAACCTGGATTGCGCCGATTGAGAGGATTCACACGATTTCTTTCGCCAATTTCATACTGTCGAATTTACCACTCGCACTGCCGCTCGACTAGCCGGTTCGAGCTCGATCAATCCACCCAATCAAAAATTTTCGGATGTCTCAAACCCCGTCGTCTTGCCGCAAGGAATCAATGCAATCCTTTCAATCGGCGTAATCCAGGTTCAGATCAAGCGGTAGGCTTCTTGGTCGTCGCGCGCTTTGCCCTTGTGCTCTTAGCGGCCGCTTTTGCTTCGCGCGTCTTGGTCTTCTTACGTTCTACAGCCTTTTTGTGCTTCTTAGCAACTACTTTGGTCTTCTTGTTCATGTGGTAAATTCAAAATGAAGGATCCCGAGTACGGGATCCGATAACAGTTGAGTCGAGGTTAACGCCTTGACCGGAAGGAAAGTGCGGTTTAACGCCCTGTCTTACAACTCGTCCTCGCTCGGCGCGTCTTTCCCGCCTTTGTTCCAGGTCACGATATAGCCATCGTTACGGATAAGGTCGTTGATGGTCTCAATCTCTTTGACTTTTGGCAAGAGCTGCGCGAGAAAATTATGGAGCATCGTCAAGCGTTCGTTCTCGCTCGTGATCGAAAGCAGCGCCTGCCGCTGAGGAGCTTCGAGCCCGGATTTTTGTGCGATCTTGAACGAGGGCAGTTTCTCTGGCATTGCCCAGATTGATTCATCGAGGGGATCGATCGATCCTTTGTAGGCGATCCGGGTCAATTCATTGAAGAGTTCGATCGTCTCATCGGTGAGCTTCTCATCACGCTCCTCCACCACATCATCGAGCCATCGGACGATCGCGTATGATAGCTGGTCCGGACCGTTCTGTTCCAGCTCGACAACTTCATATCGGCGATCGCCTTCGGTCACGACATCGATCTCGCCATCGGGATGACGTTCTGTCACTTCGACAACATGGGCTGCGCAACCGACAGAATGCAGCCGATCTTCTTCGACGTAATTAATACCAAAAATGGAATTGGATTGCACCGCCTCGTCGATCAGTTTTTTGTAGCGATCTTCGAAAATATGCAACGGGATACGTGACTGTGGAAAGAGTACCACGCCAAGAGGGAACAGTGGAATTCGGGCCTGATCGGTCATCAAGAGTTGTTAACGAATTCGACTATGATTACGGATACAGGGTTCAAACAATTACTGAGCATCCTTCCATTCTTCATACCAAGCCATCTGCACCGCTTCAAGTTTCTTCTCATTTGAGAGGTGCAGTTCGTCGGTAAACTCCGGCAGCTCACCGATCCAGCGTAATAGATCCGTGAATCGGACGGTAAGGGGGTCGACGTCTGGGTGCGCCTCCAAAAGGGCGAGCGCAATGTCTTCGATATCTGACCACTCCATTCCGATCCTCAATTAAAAGAGACATTCCTGAGCACGAACTTACGAAGGTCAGTGGGCACCCTCGTGAAACAATTTTGCGATGGCGGGATTCAACTGGGGGATCTCGACGATCATTTCGACATCCTCGAGGATTTTAGCCTGACAGCCAAGCCTCGATTCCAGGGTTAATCCTTCTGCTTCGTCGAGTTGGTCTGCCTCTTCGTCCTCCATTTCGGGTAATGCCTCTGCGCCCTGACGAATGCGGACATGGCAGGTAGAGCATGCACAGACACCTCCGCAATTGTGCTGCAGATCAACGCCATGTGCAAGGGCAACGTCGAGGATGCTCTCACCTACGAGCGCTTCGCAGCTTACGTTCATCGGCAAAAAGGTGACTGTGGGCATTAGTCGATTATCGAATTCTTAGGGCTTCAGCGGCGCTCCAGAAGCTATCTGGAGCGCACGTTCATACAGAAATTTAACCAATTCTTAGCGAACCAGGTAGGTCGTGTACCGGTCGTTGATGCGACCCCAGTGCAAGCCATTGATAAAGTTATCAATGTAGGCTGCACGTTTCGGTCCATCCTTGTGGTAGTAGGCATGCTCGAATACATCGCAGGCTACGAGCGGGATGGCCCCCCAAACTGCACCATAATGGTGCTCGTCAACCAGGACGTTCTTGAGCTGCTTCGAACCAAGTGTATCGAATACAAGCAATCCCCATCCGGAAAGCTTTGCTGCAAGTGCAGTGGCTTTAAAATCTGTCTTCCAGTCGTCGAACGAGCCAAAGTCTTTGATGATCTGAGCCTGCATGTCGACACCGCGAGCGACATCGCCATCGCCACCGAGATTGTCCCAATAGACCTCATGCAAAATGTTGCCCGAGTGATTCCAGGTCCAGCGGCGCTTTAACTCGCCGATCTGACTGTAGTTGCCATTCGCTTTTGCAGGATCGGCGGTTACCAACTCTTTCTCGATCTCGTTGAGCTTATCGACGTAGCCTTTGTGATGCGTGTTGTAATGCCAGTCGGAGGTTTCAGCGTCCATGACCTTACCGAGTAAGGTCTTTGCTTCGTCGTCCGAGTACGGACGGGCTCGTAGTTTGAATTCAGTTGCCTTCATATTCGTCGCTGTGATACGTTCGAATGATTGTTACACTGTCTTCGTCGCGGAAAAAGAGCCGCAAGAAGATGAAAGAATACTAAAACCTTACGTGGAGATCTCTGCCACATTCTTCCCTTCCAGGACTTCCGAGACGCTGGCATTCATGATCTCCTGTGCGAGAGGCTCCGTTGCCTGCTCCAAAGCTGTGACCTGATTATTGATTGCTTCTGCATCTTCGGACTGCACAACACGTCGGAGCGCATACAGCGCATCGATGACGGCAGCGACATTGAGTGATTGCAGTCGTTGCGGCGTAATCACGATCTCGCCTCGGCGAAGTTGTCCAAGGACTTTTTCCGTAGCCGCGAGGATGCGTTGACCTTCCGTCTTTGCCTCAGCGAGTCGGCGCTCGCCGATATCCTGCGAGGCATAGACAACGGACTCGCGTAACATCCGCTCGATCTCCTCTTCTGTCAGGCCGTAGGAAGGCTTCACTTCAACTTCATGCGCAATGCCTGTGTGAACCTCTTTCGCGCTTACATGAAGAATGCCATCGGCGTCAATCAGGAATGAGACCTCGAATTTTGCTGCTCCCGCTGGAAGAGGCGGAATTCCCTTTAGTGTGAACTCGGCAAGCTTTCGATTATCGCGCACGAAATCTCGTTCGCCTTGATACACATTGATCTCGACGCCTGTCTGATTGTCAACAAACGTTGTGTATGTCTCTGTAGCTTTGGTGGGCAGCGTTGTATTGCGAGGAATGATCGTGCTCATCATACCGCCGATTGTTTCGATGCCGAGCGATAGAGGCGTCACGTCGAGTAGCAATACATCTTTTGTTTCTCCCGCAAGCACGTTTGCCTGAATAGCAGCTCCAAGTGCTACCGTTTCGTCGGGATTCAACTCATCGTGTGGCTTGCGCTTGAAGATTTGCTGCACGAGACTTCGGACTGCGGGCATTCTTGTTGATCCGCCAACGAGTACCACTTCGTCAATTTCATCGACATCGATCAGTGCATCCTTGATCGCCATCTCACAAGGGATGCGTGTGCGCTCGACGATGCTGCGGGTAATCGTTTCTAATTCGGTTCGAGTGAGGTTACGGCGATAGGCTACGTTCGCCTGCGGAATGTCGAGCGCGATCATGACGCTCGGCTTTGTCGACAGTTCGATCTTTGCGCTCTCAGCCACGTTGCGGATCTGCTGGAGCTGCTCGCCATTCGGTTCGAACGCTGGCTCCATGTGCTTGATCTGTGTGATGAACAGCTCCATCAATCGCCGGTCGATATCGTCTCCTCCGAGATAGGTGTCGCCGTTTGTCGAAAGGACTTCGAAGACACCGTTCGAAAGTTTCAGGATGGAAATATCGAATGTTCCGCCACCAAGATCGTAGACTGCAATGATCCCCTGCTTGGATTTGTCCAGCCCATAGGCGAGTGAGGCAGCGGTGGGTTCATTGACGATACGCAATACTTCAAGTCCAGCAAGCCTGCCAGCATCTTTCGTTGCGTGGCGTTGCGCATCGTTGAAATAAGCAGGGACGGTGATTACGGCCTTTGTTACCGTTTCACCGAAAAAATCTTCCGCACGCTTCTTTAGCTCTTTCAGAACGAACGCTGAAAGTTCAATGGGTGTGAAGAGCTTCTTACCAATCTGGACTCTAACAAGACCCTCATCCGCTTGCGCGAGACGATACGCAAGCAGTCCCGATTCCTTTTTTACATCCTGAAAGGATTTGCCCATCAGGCGCTTCACGGAATAGACTGTGTGCGCTGCATCCACGAGTGCATGCTTTTTTGCCTTTACTCCGACGGCGACCACGTTTCCATTATCGTCCAGAGTGACGACCGAAGGGACGATACCTCCATCCGCGCCAGCGATCACTTTGGGTACTCCTTGATCGACATAGGCAACAAGGGAATTCGTCGTGCCCAGGTCGATGCCGACTACACGGCCAGGCGTGGTCGAATCGGATTGGTTTGGAAGCGTGATCTGAAGAGGCATAGACTAAACGTTAAAACTGATCGATAAACTTAGAGATAGAGTTGCGGGAATAACTGCCGCTCGACACATTCAATAACAATATGGATGATCTTGATGTGCAATTCCTGAATGCGGTCGCTTGTCTCGCCTGGCACGACGATCGCGATATCACAAAGTGACTTGATTGCTCCCCCGCCCTTTCCCAGCAATCCGACCACCTTCATGCCTTTTGCTTTCGCAGCTTCGGCTGCGAGGATGAGGTTGCGGCTGTTACCTGAGGTGGTGATGGCAAGAAAAATATCGTTGGTAGCTCCAAATGCTTGCACCATGCGTTCGAAGATGTGCTCAAAGCCGTAATCATTCGAGGTGCACGTGATGTGCGAAACATCACTGAACGCCATTGCCGGCATCGGCTCGCGGTCCTTTCGGTATCTGCCGGTCCACTCTTCGGCGAAGTGCATCGCGTCGCAATGACTTCCTCCATTACCCGCTGAATAAATCTTATAGCCGCTCTGGAAGGTACGCGCCAGGAGTTCTACAAACTGATCCACAAGAGCGAGATTCTTTTTGTCAGCGATAAACTGATCGAGCGCGGTTACGGCTTCCTGAAATGATCTCTGAATATATAGTGCGTTTTCAGCCACAAAGACTGGGGGTGAGATTTCTAATGCTAATGCCTGATCATCGCCGTTTCGCCTGCCAACGCTGCATGGATGGAGGCACTAAGTGTTTCGAGATACGCTCGCTCAGCGAGCAGCTTCACGAGTTGATCCAAAATATTTCGTTCGCTCTCGGTGAGCGATTCTCGATCCTTCGCGTGCTCATTAGCCGCATCCCATTCGGCACTCAGTCTTTTCCGATCATCAGCGATCTGTGAGAGTTTGTTATCGAAGCTGACACTCAAATCGGACAATGCGGACCTGAGTGCATCAACCTCACTCGGATTCTGCGCCATCTCGAGTCCACCGATAGCCTCCTGCGCTTCCATCACCGACATAAGCAGTGATTGCGGTACTGCTTTCGAACGCTCGACCGAGTAGCCATAAAGACTTAATAGGTACTTCAACCTCGCGATAGGCTCTCGTAGCACCCGGTAAGCTTGATTGATCGAGGCGGAGGTATTCTCCGCGAGTTCGATGGCAACAGGATCGCTCGATGCAAACTTGTCGGGATGACTCGCCATCTGCAACGTGTGGAAGCGTGCCTCCAGTTTTGCAGAATCGATGCGGAGCTTTCGGGGGATCGCAAACAATGCAAAATGATCGAGAAGCGAATGTTTGTTCGCTAAGTAGTCGCCCATCTTGCCCTCGCTTACTTTATACCCCGAACGAGCTGCCGCAGCCGCACGTCTTTGCAGCGTTCGGATTGTTGAAGACGAATCCTCGTCCGTTAAGGCCGTCCGTAAAATCAAGTTGTGTACCTGAAAGATAAAACAGCGACTTCGGATCGACAAAGATCTTTACTCCATCGATCACAAGCGTCTTATCGCCGGCACGTGCTTCGGTATCGAACCCGAGTGAATACGAAAGCCCTGAGCAACCACCACCCTTCACACCCACGCGTAAACCGTAGGTATCAGGGATCTTGTTGGCCTCCATGATTTTCTTGATCTCGGATTTCGCCTTGTCTGAGACGATGATCTCCTCGTTGATATTTTCAAACGCCTTCTCAACTGTTGTTTCATCCAGTGATGGAGGCGTCATTACTTCTGTTATTGACATAGTATTCTTGCTTATTTACACTTATAAAAGTGGCACGCTGATGTGCGACCTCACCTCAGACCGTCTGCTTGTGCAGAGCTTCCTGTTTGGTGCGATAGTCCGCGATCGCTGCCTTGATCGCATCTTCGGCCAATACCGAGCAATGGATCTTGACCGGCGGAAGGTTCAATTCCTTCACGATCACGGTGTTCTTGATTTCGAATGCCTTGTCGACAGACATTCCTTTGATCATTTCGGTCGCAAGCGAACTTGACGCGATTGCGCTGCCGCATCCGAATGTCTTGAACTTTGCATCTTCGATCACGCCTGTTTCCTCGTTGATCCTGAGTTGCAGACGCATAACGTCACCGCACTCGGGTGCGCCAACGAGGCCCGTGCCTACTGACGGATCACTCGGATCGAGCGTTCCCACATTACGCGGGTTCGAATAGTGATCGATTACCTTCTCTGAATATGCCATATTTCCTCCTTAACAAATACTCGTTCCTTCACACTTATTTCTTCAGCCACGGCGGAGTCGTCTTCGCCCCGGCTGGTGCTGCGCCATTTGGCGCTGCTGCTGCGTGAGCCGCACCACCTGGGGCCGGTGCTGCTGTTGCAGCCTTTGCAGGTGCGGCGGCTTTCGGCACTGCAGCTTTGACCGGTGTGACATTTTGTGCTGCTTCTGCGGCCAGTAGTGCTGCCGCAGTCGTCCCCTTCATCGGGGGCAGTGGAGCATCGGTGCTCATTACACCGTTCGTCCCGGTTTTTGGAGTCAGCAGATCTGGATAGTTAAGAACATATCCCTGCGGGTTGACTCGCTTGAAGACGCCAAGCTGCTCAAAATTGCGGGCAATGTCTTTGGCGATCCGCTCTGCTTCGGGGATCGAGATCGTTTTGCCTGCGGTGTCCTCGAAATAATCGCGGACCGAATACTGCAGATCCCGAATAAAAATATTCGAGTTATGGAACACGCCTTTGTGCTTCGACCGCATGTATCCGAGCATGACCTCGGGATCCTCTATCAGAACGTCTGCATCAATCATGTGTACAGTAACGATTTGTTAAGCACTGCAAATTTACGACAGCTCATCAGTGCGACGCCCATTCCACTGTCTTCAGATCGATACCCATCTTCGCCATTTCATAGAGCGGCGACATCTCACGCAGCTTTAGCACTGCAGTCACCACATGCTGAACGGTGTAGTCGATCTCTTCCTGCGTGTTAAATCGTCCGATGCCAAAGCGGATCGACGTATGTGCCAGATCTTCGCCTACTCCCAACGCTTTCAGCACGTAACTTGGCTCAAGACTCGCTGATGTACAGGCCGAGCCTGAGGAAACCGCAACATCCTGAATTCCCATCATCATGGCTTCTCCCTCAACGAAAGCAAAGCTTACGTTCAGGTTGCCAGGCAAGCGCCATTCCGGCTTTACCAGCGGATCGGGTCCGTTGATATAGATCTCGTCAAGCTGCGCATTGAAGCTTTTCCACATGCCGTCTCTCATTGCACGAACTCGGGCGGTCTCCGTGTCCATTTCGGCGACGCAAATTTCAAGCGCTTTCGCAAGCCCGACTATGCCAGGTACATTCAAGGTGCCTGAACGCATTCCACGCTCGTGACCACCGCCATCCATCTGGGATGTTAGCTTCACGCGAGGGCTTTTCTTTCTCACATAGAGCGCTCCAACACCTTTCGGTCCATAGATCTTGTGACCGGAGATCGATGCCAGATCGACATTCAGCTTCTGAACATCGAATGGGATCTTGCCGACCGACTGTGTGGAGTCAGTATGAAAAAGCACACCTTTTTCCCGACAGATCTGCCCAATACTGGTAAGATCCTGAATCACGCCGATCTCATTGTTGGCGTGCATCATCGTGACAAGGACCGTCTTATCCGTGATAGCATCACGCAAGCGATCCAGATCGACGAAACCTTCAGTAACGACGGGTAAGTACGTGACTTTCAACCCTTTACGTTCGAGAGCTTTGCAGGTATCGAGTACCGCTTTGTGCTCCGTAGTCAGTGTGATGATGTGATCGCCTTTTGAGGCATACATCTCCGCCACACCCTTGATTGCAAGGTTATCAGACTCGGTGGCACCGCTAGTGAATACAATTTCTTTCTCATCCGCACCGATGGACCTTGCGATCGTCTCACGCGCCCAATCCACAGCCTCTTCAGCTTTCCAGCCAAAAGGATGGTTGCGACTCGCAGCGTTGCCAAAACTTTCCATGAAGTACGGGCGCATCGCTTCAAAGACCCTAGGGTCCATCTGAGTCGTTGCGTTATTATCGAGATAAATTGGAAGCTTTACCATACATTTCGTTTGTCGTAGAGTCGGGGTTTCCCCGACCGGCAATTCATATTTTCAATATCTTCTGTCATGCGACAGGGCACGCGCGGAGTGCCCCTACATTAATTGGGCTACGGTTACCGAACTCAGTGCCTTGTCGATCGTTGCCTGAAGCTTGTGCATCGGTGCCTCAATGGAGCAAGTACCTGATCTTGAACATCCTGCCGCACTGGTTGCGCAGTCCATGATCCCTGTGTCCTCTTCGAGTGCTCCTACGACTCTCGTCAGAGAGATCGATTGAGGAGTCAGCATCAACGCATAACCTCCTCGCACGCCCTGATAGGAATCGATGAGTCCATCGCGCTTCAAATCCTGAAGAATCTTAGCCAACAGATCGTACGAAATGTGGTATTCCTCCGAGATCTCACGCACGGTCGAAACCCCGCCACGCTTGGCGAGATGCTGCAGGGCCATAAGCCCATATTCGACGCGTTTTGATAGACGTAGCATTGCGACAAGTACAACAGGAAGTCGGACTGAATAGGTCCGATATTTCTTCAAAAAAGCTGACTTTTCTTTCCTTTTAGCCTGATTGTTCTAATGATTGCTATCCTCTGGGCAACAATCTCGTGGCGGCAATATATACATCGTGTACACCAATTTCCCGTATACACATAAAGTGCTCAGCAGGATTCACGCGATAACAAGTAAGCGGCTTTGGAGAATAGACAAAGCACGGGCGGCATTCAATGCCGGTATGGACAATCTCGTAACGCGTCTTCCAAGGGTGCACGTAGACTTCGTTTGTTGGACCAAAGATCGCGACGGTCGGCAGTTCGAGTGCGCCAGCCATGTGCATTAAAGCAGAATCATTCGAGATAAAGAGATCGAGCCGCTGCATGACCGCAATGGAATCCATAATCGAAGTTGTCTCGACCGGAATGATGACCTTGCCTGCAAGTTTCTTGATGATCTCGTTTGCGGAGAAATCATCTGGACCACCAAAGAGCAATACTTTGGCACCTTGCTCACTCGCGAGTCTCTTCGCCAGTTCAGCAAATTTCTCCGGTGCCCAGCGACGCTTGATATGATTCTTGAAAAGTGCGGTACCGGCGTGTATCCCGATCAGTCGCGCTTCAGAAGTCAGTCCATGCTTCTCGAGCCAGTTTGCAGCGAACTTCTTGTGATCTTCTCCAAGGTTGAGGCGCAGCGGAGGAATGAGTATTTCATTCAACTCTTGCTTGATGCCGATCAACGAGAGCATCCGGACATTCTCTTCGACACAGTGCAGGAGATCATCTTCAACGATCGTGTCGGTATTCAACCAGTTGAGATTCTGCCTCCCCTTTCTGCGGTAAATAATACCAAGGCGCTTCCTTGCGCGAATGAGGAGTGCGATGAGATTGTACTCGCGACGGTTCTGCGGGTAAATGTTGATCGAGATATCAAATCCAAGTCTGCGCAGACCATACACCGTCCTGAGCGCACCGGTCTTGGTGCCACTGACGAAGTCGTAGAAGTGGACTTGATCAATGAACGGATCAGCCGCAAACATCTCCTGTGTTGCCTTGAACATCACCAACACATGAATCTCCGATGCAGGCTTTGCCTTGCGCAGCAACTCGACCATCGGTGTCGCGAGCAGTGCATCGCCGATACCTGGAAGCGCGATGATAAGAATGCGTTCTTTACGCATCAGGTCACTGGCTCCGCGCTTGAGCGCTTGCCGCGAAAGAGAACGAATCCTAGTCCACCGAGCGAAAGCAGAAGCGTGACAAGCGTGATCATGCTGCCTGTCTTGAAGGCATCGGACTCATATCGCAATACGACTGTGTGTGAACCAGCCGGCACTTCGATCGCGCGCAACGACGTGAATGCACGATAGATCTTCACCGGCTTATCATCAACATACGCCTTCCATGCTGGATAGTACACTTCGGAGAGCCAGAGCATACCGTTAGAGGCAGTCGTTACATTAAGCTTGATCTCGTTTTGGCCATAAGAGGTTATTATCGCTTTGGCCGCAGGATCTGCTGGGCCCATCTCGATCAATGGCTTCTCTTCTAATAAGAGCGTAGTACGATAATCATACGTCGAATCTTGCTTAAGAACCTGTCGCGCTAAACTATCGGAGCGAACATCAATCTTGTAATACATCCTGGCACGTGGCAGGTACGATGCTCGCATACCGAAATCAGGCTGTTGACCCTTCATGTAAATCGACCACTTGATATTCATGAGGTCAGCTTGCCCTTCGAGATTCTTCATTTCGGGAGAGACGCGCTGCAATACGAGAGGGTTATATCCTTCCATAAGTTGAATACGATGGTACGCACCGGCGTTGCGTTTCAGGAGCATCGCATTACCTTCGCGCGTACGTGCTCGCGAGACCTCTTTCTCCTGATCTGCTTTTATCTGCTCTACCAATTGCGGCTGTGCGTTGTATGCCTCGGCCGGATCCTCTTGTGAAGCATTAAGATTCATACCATACGAAAACAACTCGATCACGGTGACTGCAATAACTGAGATCGCAAGCGAAGTAGATCGCAGTTTGCCCATCGTCCACAACAGCGCGATGACTACCATCCCGAGAACGGGAAACGCCGCCTGTCCTGCAGCCCAACTCATTGATGCATTTGCCTCAGGAGGTGCGGTTGCAAGGAAAGACTTCGCAGTAACTCCTCCGACAATCGGCAATAACCAGATAAGAACTAGCGTACCAGCGAGCGACCAAAGGATGGTCCGTTTTTCATTCAATGAAGATCTCAACGCCTGTGCGAGCCCCATTCCGGCGAGCACTGACATTGCAAAGGAGAAGACCATCATCATTCGCGCCGGTGTTCGCAGCTTGTTGAAGAGCGGCAGGTTAAAGAAGATGCGATAAACAAAGAAGTGATCGCCGAGCGCGAAGAGCACAGCAAATAGTGCAAGACCGGCGAAGAGCGCCATCCATGGCTGCCTGCGAATCATAAGCGCAACGAGCGCAAAGAAGAGAGGCAGTACTCCTATGTATATCGCAGTTTCCCATGATAAGTAGTACGCACCATTCCAATAGGGCACTAGCGCATCACGCGCAGCATTCGTGAGGCCGAAGAGGTGCGGCACGACGAGCGTAAGCAGATTTCCGAACGCGAGCGAACCATCGACAGACTTGTCGTACGTCATCACTTCACGCCGCGAAAGCGCAGCGAGTTCATTCGATGGCAAGAGTTGTATCGCGAAGATCCCTAACCCAATAATAACAGGTATCGCGGCTCGCAGCACGGTTACAGCATCAAGCTTGCGCTCTGTCTCGGATCGTGCGAGCTTGGTAAGCGCATAGAACGCTATCACGCCAAGTGCAAATGTGAAGTAGAGTGTACTTTGCGGATGACCACCAAGATACATTGTGCCGAGAAGCACACCAGCCGTAAGCGCATGCTTCCAGCTCCCCAGTCCACGCATGAAAAAGTAAACGACCCACGGAAACAGCGCCATATGGTACACGATCATCTGGTGCATCGCCTGAGCGACGATATAGCCACTAAACGCGTAAGTGATTCCGGCAAAGAGTGAAGACCAATCGTCCAGAGCAAGAATTTTGCGGACGAAAAAAAACATTCCGAATCCTGCAACGGCGTAGTGCAGGAGAATAAACCACTCCATCACTCCTGCGCTCACGTGTCCGTTTGATACGAAGAGCGTCTGTAACAGATTTGTTGGATACCAAAAAGCCGCTTGAATGTCGGCCATGAACGGCATTCCGCCGAAGATGTAAGGATCCCAATGAGGTAAAATGCCCTGTGCCAGACTTGAAGCGGCGAGATTACGAAACGGGAATTCCTGTTCTACGAAATCTTCCCAAAGGAATTTATCCCCGAAGAGAATTGAGGAGTGGAAGATCAAGGTCAGAAGCAGAAAGATTGCTCCGACCATCCAGGTCTTAAGTTGCAGCAGGACTGGCTCAGCCGGAGAACGCTTTTGAGGAGGCGGGCGCTGAGGGGTCTTCGTGCGAACCGGGGCGACTGGCTTTGCCATTACTTCGTATCTCGATGAAGCCTTTTAATCCGAAGAAGTTCTATGAACATACGACTTGAATCACCGAACGCGCCGACAGTCGAGCGTTCGTCATTGTACCATTCGATCGCAACTTCTTTGATCTTGAATCCATGGCGCTGTGCAAGATAGAGCGCTTCAACATCGAATGAGAATCCTTTGATTTGCTGGCGCGGGAAAATATATTCGGCCGCCGTGCTGCTAAAGCCTTTGAAGCCGCATTGTGTATCCTTGAAACCTCTGAAGACGAAGGCCTGAACCAGTACGTTGAAAAACCGACCCATCATTTCGCGATACCACGGTTGATGCTTCTTGACTAATTCGCGATGCTGGGCAGCTCGGCTACCTATCACGACGTCCCATTCACCGGTCGATATTAGCGGGATGATCTTATCAATTTCTTTGATCGGCGTCGAAAAATCCGCATCAGTGAAGATTCGGATGTCCCCATGGGCGGCAAGCATCCCGCGCGCAACGGCACCGCCCTTGCCACCATTCGGAGTGATTGTCTCCACCCATCCGCTCACGTTTGGAGCATAGGGGGTATGCCTGGCCATTTCTTGAACAGCGACCGCGGAGGTGCGGTCCGGCGATCCATCGTCAACGACGATGAGTTCGAACTGGTACGGTCTCTCCTTCAGATACGCATATGCCTTCTCGAGAGAAGGCACAATACGCTCAGCTTCGTTATAAGCTGGAATGATTATCGAAATGAGCAAGCGGTGCTGTAATTATTTGTTGGCGCCTTGCGTGACTTTCATTTTCATCGGCGGTGCTTTCGGCTTGATCCCCGTATCTGGCAATGCAGGTTGAGCAGACACAGTATCCTTTATACCGAGTTCGGCTTTTAATTGTTGATATCTGCTTGCGAGTTGAGGATACTCCGTCCCATACGCCGAACCTCCGATCGAAGAAAATTGTGTGACGATCTGATTCAACTTCTCGTACTCGCCTCGCTTATCTCCCTTTTTCTGAAGAAGACGTGCGTCGATTGCAAGCAGCTTGTACTGCATGATGGCCTTATCCTGCCCCTGCACCTGGTTGAAGAGTTGCTGGAACAGCGCACGAGCTGAATCAAGCTGACCCGTATGGAAGAAGACTTCGCCAAGGTGATACATCTGGCTCACGTTATTCTGTTCGGCATCGGCCGAATTATCGGCTGAAGACTCGCGCATCGCCTGCACCGCCATTTTGGCGTACTTCGTTGCCTTCGCCGAATCACCCACCTGTTGGTAGCGCTCAGCAAAGAGATCGGCATAGCGATATTGGGCATGCAGCTTCTCAGGTGGTACGCGTTTTTCACACGTGTCCATCGTGGTCCGCGCGTCTTGGATACGATTGTTACGCAAGTAATAATCGGCGAGACGGAAATACATGTAGTAGTACGTTTGTGCGTACCGCTCATCCATCGCACTCAAGTTGGATTCCGGATCGCGATAAGTATTCAGGATCATCGCGCGATTCGGAGTTTCGAATTGCTTCGGAGCAATCGAAAACGCAAACTGTCGATAGAGCGGCTCGTTAACCGCAACTTCCATTGTTCGGCTGTTGCCTTCCTGTGGCATCGGCACAACACGCGCGGCCATGCCTTCATAGCTCAGATGGCTATCAAGACCAGCCATGTATGACGGCGGAACGAGTGTTGCGAAGTAGATCGGGCGCGTATCAAGATTGAACTGCACAATGTCCTTAATGAGCTGATCGGCAATCGTGAAGACATAACCGCCTTCGTTAGCCATCTGCCCAGTGAATTTCCAGCTCATTGTGCCCGGCGCTGCAACGCCCGTGAATTTCTTCATTGTTTCTGGCTTCACATCGAACGAGAACTGCTGTGCAGGGCCGCCAAAGGCCTGGAGTCCTCCTTCGTGTTCATCCGGGATCGCCATTTTTTCTTCCGTAAAGGAAGGTAAATTGATTGGCTTGCCAACACCCCAGAACGGTTTCTTCAATTGCTCAATGTACCACGACATATTCCCCAACGATAGATTGACGATCCGAACATCGCGGCGAACGCCATAGACATCCTGCAAACACCAAAGCGGGAATGTGTCGTTATCTCCTGCAGTAAAGAGAATCGCGTCCGGCTCGCAACTTTGAAGAAAGTTGTAGGCATACTCGTATGGTACGTAGTTATGCCATCGAGAATATTCACCCCACTTCGAAGCATCATGCGGACTTTCACCAAGCGCTATCCCAGCGAGCCCCACACACTGATTTATCGGGGAGATGATAAGAAGCAGACCTAATGCAGCGAGCAGCACTCCAACATTGCCTTCGCCGTGGATAATTGGTACAGAGTCGCTGGAGTTCGCAATCGTGCTTGCCTCCGTCAGTGTTCGACTTCCAAATCGCGTTCGAAGCCATTCGAGAATCCCGGTCGCACCTATCCCAATCCACATCGCATAGACATAGAAGGCACCGACATAGAAATAATCTCGCTCTCGAGGTTGAGGGTCCTGCTGGTTCTGGTACCAAGCTGTCACAAACCCCATGATGATAAACGTACCCACAAGCGTCAGCGCTCGTTTAGGATCGCGCTTGAAGTGCCAGAAGAGTCCAAAGAGACCCAGGATCAGCGGCAATCCCAGCGTCTTCTTCCAATCGACGCCGGCATCCTGTTCGTCAGATTCCCGACCGACGTAATTCCATCCGAGATAGCGGGTAAACATGTGGCCCGTCTGGTAGCGCCAGAAGAAGTCCCAATCGCTCGTGTAATTATTGAATGTGGCATCGTGCGAATGATCACGATTCTGCTCCTCAAGCCGGCGAGGCATTTCCTTCGCTTCGCCATATTGCTCACGATTGATGTATTCGCTGAGGGCTTTGAAATTCGAAGGATGATGCTGATTCATCGGTGGATCCTGGGCTGCACGCACCATGATCACAGCATAGGTCGTAAATCCCAACAGGATGAACATCGAGCCCCACAAACCGAGGTTAAGAAACGGTTTTTTCTTCACCTCGCTATAGATAATTCCTCCAATCATTCCGGCGAGAATGAGCACAGAAATAATCCCCTTCCCATTGCCAGCCCAGTCAACGAGGTCTGAGAGCACCACCAAAAAGATAAAGGCAAAGGCTGCGACAGACGTCGCGACCATTAAGAACCAACCCAATATTGTTGTCTTTCTCCAGCGCTTGTAGTAGACAAGCATCCAAACCGGGAAGATCGTGAGCAGCGCAAGCTGGTGTACGCCGAGTGATAGTCCGATCACATACGCGATCAGCATCAGATATTTCTCGCTGTGCGGTTCGTCGGCGTGGTCGTACCAAACCAAGATCAGCCACGGCACCAGCGAAATAAAGAGCGACCCAAATGCATAGACTTCGCACTCAAGCGCATTGAACCAGAAGCTATCGGTGAAGCAATACGCGAGTGCTCCGACAAATGCACCGCCATAATGTGTGAGCATATCTGCCATGGTACGAGGCGTACCGCGCCAGATCTTGATCAATCGGACGATCGTCAGATAAAGCAGCATGATCGAGGTTGCGCTGCTCAAGACCGAGAGAAAATTATAGCGCGCAGCTGGATCGGTGAAGATTGGGATCAGCATTCCCAGGCGACCAACGATCGTCCACAGCGGCGCTCCGGGCGGATGCGGTATTCCCAGGCTTACTGCTGCGGCCGCAAACTCACCGCAGTCCCAGAACGGGACTGTCGGCTGCATCGTAAAGCCGTAGGTGATTAAGGCAATGAGAAAACTGAGAGCTGCGAAGAGGTAATGAACGCGTCTTTGGTCCATGAAGCTAAGTCGTGGTGCTAAAGAATGCAGAAGTTAAATTCAAATCGAATCTCGTGTAACAGTTCAGTGCGGCTGAGCCGTGCCATCCTTCTTTGCAGGCTGCTGGGCCTGCTTTGCCGAGGTTGTGTCCGGCGGGCTGATGACTGGCGGTGTCACGCCAAGCTCCTTTGCGAGCGCATCTCGCCGCAAAACAACCGTCGGAATTTCGCGCGAGACATCTCCGCCATCTCTGATAAAGGTGGCAATGATCTCGTTGTACTTTGTCATTGCTTCCTGTTTCTTGCCGGCAGCATCAAGTTTTCGGGCATCAGCTTCCGACATTTTCAAGTCGAACAATTCCGCCTGTGCCGGCGGGGCCGAAGCCTTGAGCATCATGAACTGCGATTTTGCCGAATCGTATTCGCCGGCACGAAGCAGCATATCTGCGAAGGTAAAGTCAACACGCATTTGCCGTGCATAACGATCGTTCTCGCGCCAGTTCGGATCGGCCATCATCATGTCACGAATGCGATCGGCAGTGTAACGGGCATATTGTGCAGCCTTCAGTTCATCGCCAGCTCGTTGATAGATGTCGACGAGAATTGACGCATACGGATATTCGAGCGTCACAAGTTTCGGCGGGATCCTGGCTTCAAGCGTATCCATCGCGCGACGTGCACCAGCCTGGTCCCCTTTTTCGAGAAAGTAATTGGCTAGTTTGATGTATTCGATCCGATAGGACATGGAGTACATGTCGTCCATCGCACTACGGTGTGCTGTTGGGTCGTTGTAGCTTCTCAGAATCATCCCTCGATTCGGCTCGGTATGTGGATGATCGGGAACGTGATACGCCGTCTGTATAAACGCGCGTTCGTTGATAGCTCCAGCTAACGAAGTGCGATCGACAGGATGGACGAATGGTGTAACACGTGAGGCCATGCCCTCATGCACAAGAAACGGTGCAAGGCCGACATACGCGTCCTCAGATACTGTCGCTGAAAAATAGATCGGACGATCACCCAGGTGATTCTTCACGATATCGACGATCACTTCTTCGCTCGGCGTATGTGGCGTTGCCTTCCAGTTCATGACTGTCGCTTGTGCCGTCGAGTCGCCAGTAGTGTAAATCGCAACTTGGCGTGAAACCGGCAGCGAAAGATTCTCCTCCCTCACCCCTCGCGCGAGCTGCGGCTCTGCTTCTCGATCCGGGAGTGAAAGGACATCGTCGCCGTAGCTCGAAATATTGATTGTCTTCGCGCCCCATGGATGATTGTTCTTCAGCGCGCGCATGTAGTAAGGCAAATTCGCGAGCGAGAGCTGCACGATCCGGATGTCAGTTCGAATGCCATACACATCCTGCAGACACCATAGTGGAAATGTATCATTGTCTCCGTAGGTGAACAGGATCGCATCCTTGTCACAACTTTGCATGATGTTGTATGCATAGTCGTACGGGACGTAATTGTTGTGCCGCGAGTATTCCGACCACTTACTTGATTGAGAGAACTTGTGACCGGTCAGTAACCCGGTAAGACCTATAGCTTGATTAAGTGGTACCAACGCCAGCAATGCAACAAGGCCGAGGCTGAGCGCTCCGATATTGCCCTCGCCTTTGATGATCGGAGGCCGTTCATCGGTCCGAGCCATTGTACTGCCTTCAGTCAGGTTCTTACTTCCGAACCGAGCACGAATGAGTTCAAGGATACCAGTGGCACCGATGCCGATCCACATCGAAAAGAAGTAGAAGGCGCCAACGTAAAAGTAATCACGCTCTCGAGGCTGTGGGTCCTGTTGGTTCTGGTACCAATCGACCATATACCCCATGATAATGAACGCCCCAAGTAAGGTGAGCGCTCGTTTCGGGTCTCGCTTAAAGTGCCAGAACATCCCGAACAGACCGAGGATAAACGGTATCGCCCAGGTCTTCGAGAAGTCGATACCTGCTCCCTGATCGTCTCCATCTCGCCCAACAAAATTCCACATCAAATAGCGGTGGAACATGAAGTTTGTCTGGTAACGCCAGAAGAAGTCAGCGTCGCTTGTATAGTTGTCGAACGTCGCCTGATGCGAATGATCCTGATTCTGGTCTTCCAGTCTACGCGGGAAAGGCTTCCAATCGCCATATTGATCGCGCATGATGTATCCTGCGAGTCCAGCGAAGGTTGAAGGATGCTGTTGATCCATCGGCGGGTCCTGTGCTGCTCGGACCATCACAAAGGCATACGTACCATATCCAAACAGGATGAGTATCGCACCCCACATCGCGAGGTTGAGCCACGCGATCTTCTTGACCTGCGAATAGATGAGCGCACCAATCATGCCCAATAGGATGATGAGCGAGAGCATTCCGTTACCCTTCCCAGCCCAATCCACGAGCTTAGTCAGTACCAGGAAAAAGATAAATGCGAACGCAACGATCGAAGACAGCACCATCAGGAACCAGCCCGTCACGGTTGTCTTCTTCCAGCGCTTGTAATAGACAAGCATCCACACTGGGAAGATTGTAATGAGCGCGAGCTGGTGAACACCGAGCGATAGTCCGATCACATATGCGATCAACATCAAATATTTCTCGCTGTGCGGTTCGTCGGCGTGGTCGTACCATACCAAGATCAGCCACGGCACCAGCGAAATAAAGAGCGATCCGAACGCATAGACTTCGCACTCAAGCGCATTGAACCAGAAACTATCGGTAAAGCAATATGCCAGCGCTCCGACAAATGCACCGCCGTAATGCGTGAGCATATCGGCCATCGTACGAGGCGTACCGCGCCAGAGCTTGATCAATCTGACGATCGTCAGATACAGCAGCATGATGGAGAGTGCGCTGCTCAAAACCGAAAGAAAGTTATAGCGTGCAACTGGATCGGTGAACGTCGGGATCAGCATCCCGAGGCGCCCGATGATAGTCCATAACGGCGCTCCCGGCGGATGCGGTACCTGCAATGCATTGGCGGCAGCAGCAAACTCACCGCAATCCCAGAATGGGATCGAGGGCTGCATCGTGGCGAGATAGGTGAAGAGCGCTATCGCGAAAGCCGCGCCAGCGAAAAGGTAATGAATCCTACGTGATTCCACGTTTGATAAAATGAAGCTGTTTTAAGTAATGCGACGAACCTTTGAACGAGAAGTTCGCGACCTGACACTGTTGCAAACGCACACTCGGCGAGCGATCTTTTGAAACGGTATTACTTCACACATCGCAATGCGATTGAGTTCCTTTTCTTCATGACGCAAGGGCAGTCTGCCTCTGAGCCATTTCTGAAGCATATCGCTCTCGATCAAGCAATCGAACAACGATGCCATCACAAAATCGATAACCGAGTTGTGTAAGCGCGAGCAAATGCTCCTCTACGAGTTGAAGAAATCCATCGCGCATGAGCGCCTGCACCTCGGGATTCATGAGCAACTCTTCGTCAAACTCCTCCTTATGTCTTTTGAGATCAATCCCAGTCGAGCGAAGCTGCAGATAGAGCGCTTCCGTACGGCGCTCTTCGTCAGAAAGCCGCTCCGATTCCAATCGTGGCAGCTTGCCTGAGTCGATCATTTTCTTGTACTGCTCTAACGATCGAACATTCCAGCTTCGCACGCCTCCCAGGAATTCATGTGCCGAAGGACCGAACGAGATATAGTCCTTCGCACCATCCCAATAGACAAGATTGTGCTTCGCTCGCTTCTCTGGATGCTTTGCGTAATTTGAGATCTCGTACTGCGAAAAGCCTGCATCGGCCAATCGCGATTGAGTAAGGTCAAACAGTTCGGCAGCATGATCGGCATCGAGCGGGATCACCTGGTTCAGCTGCACAAGACGAAAGAGCGGTGTACCCTGCTCGACTATCAGATTGTAAGCACTGATGTGATCTGTATCGAGCGCGATGGCTTCGTTAAGTGTCTGTTGTAGCGTATCTTCTGTTTGACCGGGCAATGCAAAGATTAGATCGATGCTGACATTATCAAACCCAACCTCTCTCGCAAGTCGAACCGCATCCCTTGCTTCCTGAGCAGAATGAATGCGCCCGAGCCAATCAAGCTCCCGCTGATCGAACGACTGGACACCAAAGCTCAATCGATTCACACCGAGAGCACGATAGCCTTCGAGTTTCTTACGTGTGACTGTCCCTGGATTGCATTCAAGCGTAAACTCATACTCTCGATCGAGTGGAGTATAAAACGTAAGAGCATCCATGATGCGCTTCAACTCTTCAGGCTCAAGCAGGGATGGTGTGCCGCCTCCAAAGAAAACGGTTTGCAGTTTACGTGCTGCGAATTTTGGCTCTCGCTCGAATTTCATACGGATCTCCTCGCAGAGGAGCGAAACGAAATCTGAGCGCAGCGAAAGATTTTCTATCGAATAGAAGTCGCAATAGATGCACTTCTTTTCGCAGAAAGGAATGTGAAGATAGGCACTCAGTGTGTGCCTATCTTCAGACTGCTTAGTATGGTGCGTCGAACTCAATGGATCAATCTGCCGATACGATCCCACCGGAAGTGCGGGTCCTGAAGTTCATCCGGATCATAGCCATCACCGTAACCCGTTGAGGGCGGCGAGTAACGTGAGAAATAAATGATGAGCGCCTGCCCGACTACATTATCAACTGGCGCATAACCCCAGTATCTCGAATCCTGAGAATCATCACGGTTATCACCCATCATCCAGAGATAATCTCTCTCAACAGTATACGTACCCGTGACCTTCCCATCAACTTCGACATTCCCTTGCGCATCAATGACTGCCTTGTGTCCTTCGCGCTCGATGAAGACGCCCCATCTGGAGAAGTTATCCTTATTGATCTGAATGATGTCGCCTTCCTTTGGTATGCGAATCGGTCCGTACCAATCGCGATTCCAGGATGCACCAGTCGGGAAAATATCGGGTGCGGGCTGGTTCTTTGGAAGCGAACCTTCGTGATAGACCATGCCCTCTGGATTTACCATCGCTTTCCCGTTAACAAAGACCTGTTTGGCGATCACCTGAACCGAATCTCCCGGCAGCGCGATACAGCGCTTGATATAGTTGATCTTCTTCTCACGAGCCTCTACCAGCTCCTGTTCACCTGGATATTCAAACACCAGCACATCACCGCGATGAATATTTCCGGTCCTGATACTAAAGTGAGGGATGACGACCGAAGTAAATGGCAGGTACTTCGGTGACTTAAACGCATAGCTTACTTTATTGACGAAGAGGTAATCACCTACAAGAAGTGTGTTCTTCATCGAGCCTGTCGGAATGCGAAAGGCTTCAATAAAGAACGTCCTGAGAAACACCGCGATAAGGATCGCCCAGAGTACAGTGACCCACCAGTTATCCTTCTTCTTTTTCGTCGGAGTTAGTTTGCCTCGAGCAACATTCGTCTTTCGCAACTCTTCAAGCGTTTTTGGTCGACCCTGATCGAGTTTGATTGGGCCACCTTCTGCTCGATCGGGACTGAATTCCGTCCCCTGCTTGATCGATGTACTTGTATTCTCGGGCTTGATCTTATCTGCCATTCACGTCCGGTTAATCTGTGATCTGAAGGACCGCGAGGAATGCCTCTTGTGGCACCTCAATGCGTCCGACCTGCTTCATCCGCTTCTTACCTTCCTTCTGCTTCTCCAAGAGCTTGCGCTTTCGCGAAATATCGCCACCATAACATTTGGCCGTGACATCCTTGCGCATCGCGCGCACCGTTTCACGAGCAATGATCTTGTTGCCGATCGCTGCCTGGATGGCAACTTCGAACATATGACGAGGAATGAGTTCGCGAAGTTTCGCGCAGAGCTTCTTCCCCCATTCAAACGCCTTCTCACTATGCACGATCGTACTGAACGCATCGACCGGATCGCCATTGAGTAAGATGTCGAGCTTTACCAAGTCAGACTCGCGATTCTCAATGAATTCGTAGTCGAGCGATGCATACCCACGCGAGATCGACTTCAACTTGTCGTAGAAGTCGAAGATGATCTCCGAGAGCGGGAATTCATAGTGAATATCTGCGCGCGTCGGATCGAGATAGCTTGTCGTCTTGTACGTGCCACGGCGATCGTTTGCGAGCTGCATGATAGCGCCCACATATTCGCTAGGCACAATGATCTGCGCCTTGATGTATGGCTCCTCGATCTTTGCGATCCTGCTTGGCTCCGGCATTGCGCTCGGGTTATCCACCAGAATAATCTCTCCCGACGTTGTAGTAACGCGAAATTCTACGTTTGGTACGGTGGTAACAATATTTTGATTGAATTCGCGGTCCAGGCGTTCCTGGATGATCTCCATATGGAGCAACCCAAGGAACCCGCAACGAAAGCCGAACCCGAGGGCGACGGAGCTTTCAGGTTCATATACGAGCGAAGAGTCATTTAGTGACAGTCGATCGAGCGAATCCCTTAGCTCAGCGAAGTCCTCTGCCGATTGCGGATAGACACCCGCAAAGACCATTGGCTTGGATTCTTTGAATCCCTCAATTGCTGTGGCAACACCATTCCGGAAATGCGTTACGGTGTCACCAACTCGCGTATCTTTCACGTTGCGAACACCGGCAATCAAATAACCAACATCCCCTGCGGACAACTGCGACTTCTTCTCGCGGCCCATCTTCAACGTGCCCAGCTCCTCGACGCGATACCGATTTTTGTTCGACATGAACATGATCTCGTCGCCTTCCTTGATCGTCCCTTCCATCACGCGCATATAGACGATCGAGCCGCGATACGAATCAAAGACAGAATCGAAGATCAGACATCTGAGTGGAGCATTGACATCACCTGATGGCGGAGGCACCCTCAGCCGAACCGCTTCGAGAACATCGTGGATACCGATCCCAGCCTTCGCACTCGCTTTGATAATATCCTCTTTCTTGCATCCCAGAAGTTCAATGATCTGCTGGCTGACTTCATCGATCATCGCCGATTGCAGATCGACCTTGTTGAGCACAGGTACGATCTCGAGTCCGGCGTCGATGGCGAGATAAAGATTGGCGATCGTCTGTGCCTCAACTCCCTGCGTTGCGTCGACGACAAGAATAGCGCCTTCACAGGCAGCAAGAGATCGTGATACTTCATAGGTAAAATCGACATGACCGGGAGTATCGACCATGTTATAGGTATACTCGATGCCATCCGGAGCCAGATATTTCATCTGGATCGCGTGGAGCTTGATTGTAATACCACGCTCCTGCTCCAGGTCCATATCATCAAGGACCTGGTTATTCGTCATTTCACGCGCCTGGATCGTATTCGTTTCGAGGAGGAGCTTGTCAGCGAGCGTGGATTTACCGTGGTCGATATGGGCAATGATGCAAAAATTACGAATGTGGTCTAATGCCATGCCCTGCTACAGTACTCCCTAGTGCAAACTAAAATCTGGTGATTTCCGCCATTAGCAGGCAGAATTTGACACGCGGGAAACACGCTTATCGATGGAAGGGCTCCAAGGGGCAAGTATGAAGTATGAAAGGCCGAATGTGCGATTCTTCTTGACTCCTTCAAACATCATACTTGCCCCCTGATATGGCAGGCAACGAAATGCTGGGGATTTCCTTGCCATGCCATATCTTTCCGCGAAGAACATGAATCTCAATCGACGATCCAGCTACCTTCTTTCGCCACGATCTTCCAAGAACTATCCTTTGTCGCGACGAGCTGATCGAATATGCTGCCAGTTCCGTACGTGAGATTGAAATGAGCAGTCCGAAGCGTTGAATCGAACATTACGATTACCACCTCATTAGTGAGTGATGGCTCACTATAACCCAATCGAGCGAGAAGTTGAGTCACAAAGGCACCACGCTTTCTGCGGATGCCATCTGGAACCCAGCCAGGAGGCCTCGCGAGTGTGTAACCCTCTGGGTTGCCCCAAAGGAACATGTTGAGGTAGGAATAATACTTACCGCCCGTATGAAGTGTGTTAGGAGGTGTCACAGCGCTCGGAATTAGCACCGATCGAATCGGAGAGTCGTAAATCCAGTGGTGAGTGCGATTCCGTTCACGCGGCTCGGAAGCGTGAAGCGACTTATGCCTTTGTGCGTAGCTCCACCACGACTCTTCCTCAATCGTTTCGTGCCCGATGCAGTATCGAATGCTATCCTGCACGAGAAAAAACGGATAAGCCATTGTCGCTGAGTCCTGTGGCTTTGAGAAGTATCCAAGTTTGAAAACCTCGAGTGCCTCGCGTTCGATCGGTGTGAGGTTGGCTGTGTCTCTATTCCCCTCCGAGTATTTCCACTCCTCAAGAATCGTCCGTAGTTCGGAAGTTGAGTTATCGTTGAAGGCTTTGAAAAATGGATTAGGATTCGTATTGCCCAGTCCGGCTGTGCAGCCTGAGAGCATTAGTAGAGAGAAAAGAATCGAAACGAATAGACGCATTTGGTTTTGGGAAGAGGCACTTGCCTTTCTCTATTGAACCCGCGAAGGTCACCCATGTTCCGCGAATAACAGAAATTTTAATTCACCTTTCCTCACAATTGACAATTCCCTGACAACTCCGAGGTCCTAATGAGATAATTTCGAGGAGCGACACCACACTTTGGTGATATAAACAACTATCGTTGCTTCATATGAATACAAACAAATGGATTCTCGGTTGCATCTTACTTTTTGCGGCAGTGCTTAGCAGTTGCAAGTCTGATTCGACAACACAGCCGACCAATGCGCTCCAAATAACAACGACGAAAATTGGCAACCCTACCTGGTCGCCAACCGATATGCACGTTATTTCGGCACCGATTGGAACCGCCGCCTCGAATTATGTGGAAGGCTTACTGACCACTAGCAAGCTTCTTCCACCCCCGAACCACGTCATCGATACCCCGGCGCTGGGTATCGGTCCAGGTGCAGCGCACAAACCGCCATATGATTGGGAGCTTCTTGCGGGCATCGTTGCAAATCATTTCCATGAAGTCTTTGACTTCGACACAACGGAGTTCTCAAAAGGAAAGGGAGTATTTCTTGTTTGGATGAATGTGCCGAATCCCGGCACCACCGGCCGCTCACCCGATTCGGTGTCGGGGCCGATCATTCCAAATAACCTCTTCCCGTTTCACGTAAGCGGCCTATCGCTGCGCAACAATGCGAGAAACGATACGACGCTGGTCAGTACAGATGTTCCAAAGCTCAATGATACACTTGAACATCGATTCAACGGAATGGCAGGACACAGTCACTTCCCATTCTTTGTCTACGACAATGCGGACTTCAACACTGGAGGCGCATCAGTAGCAGGCAATTATGTCTATAAACTTGACATCAAAGATGTCAATGGAAACGGCTGGCACATCGAAGCGCCATTCAAGGTACGTTAACGGCACCGTAACGTCAAACAACATGCTGCATGCAGAAGGCCGGGCACAAATCCGGCCTCTTTCTTCTGGTGCTAAACAGTCGGCGTCAACTCCATGCTCGACTTGACCACAGTAGAACTGAGGAGTGTTTGAAGCACAACACAATACTTCTCCGTCTTCTCAAAGAGCGATTGCAACTGCGCCGGATCCGCTTCTGGTGCATCGATCGCAATGCGGAGTCGTATCTCGGAGAACCCAACTGGCACATCGGCGAAACCCAATGTCCCGCGAAGATCGAGATCGCCATCGACTACTATCTTAATATCATTCGTCGTGATGTTCATCGCAGCAGCGACCATCTGACATGTGATCTGGGCGCAAGCCGCCAGCGCACCAAGCAGAAGATCTCCTGAGCAAGCACCGCCTCCTCCGCCAACACCCTTGTGCGCTTCTGCTTCGAGCAATGCGCGACCGATATCAACGGAGCATGCGATCGGAGTGTCTTTCGTAGATCCTTCAGCATGCAACGTAATGAATGCCGCCGAAGCCTCCTGTCGATACCGGTCCTTTAGTGGTTTTTGTATTGAGCGGATGTCCATGGCCTGGCTTAGTTATTGAATTCGGAACGGTGCGCCGTGCTCTATGAGTGATCCAACAACCCATTTGCCGTTGTCGACGCGAAGTACTGCCATCAACGGGCCGTAGGTCTTTGACTTTTCTCCCGAGACCTCCAATTTTATCATTGAGTGAGCGAAGAGCGCGTATTCATTGTCGTTATGTACCGCATGATTGAAGGTTGTAGAATACAATATTTTAATGGATACCTTGGAATCGGTCAGCGAATACCACATTTCCTTGGTGAGAGCGATTTCGGAAGGCCATTCGCGATTTTCCCAAGTAAACGAATTCCAATATAATGCACTGTCCTTAACATTGAGCGCAGTTTCAAGAAGCTTCAAGGCTTCAAAAATCGTGTTCGTTGGGGGTGCCTTATACATCATGCCGGGCACCTTTTGAACCCAAACACCAATCCGCCACTTTCCGGTATCAACACGCGCCTGGTAGTATTCACCTAGTCGTGCCTTGCGATTCCAAAAAAACTCTCCAATCCGCCACTTCCCCGAATCAACACGAAGGAGTATGGTAGTCGTATCGATCACCCGGGACTCCTTGCCGGAAAGCAAAATGTTGACCCGAACATTTGCGTAGAGGGCAGTGTCAGTCTCGTTGTGAACAGTGTGAAGAAAAGAAACACTGTCGGTCATAACAAACGCGATGTGGTGTCCCGATAAAGAATCCAATGTGCTCTGCGTCCATTCGCGACCAAGATCGGTGTGAGTGGCCTCCCATGTGAATGTTCGCCAGAAACGAGCGGTATCATAGGAATTGATCGCAGTGACAAGTTGGTCGAGAGCATCGTTGACAGAGTTTGTCGGCGGGATCTTATAGATGGGATTACTCGGAAGCGGATGACAGCTACAAACGACCACGAGGCAGATCTGAACGAGGATACGATCGATCACGCGTTTTTTCATAGTGCAAAGATACTCGCACGACTCAATCTGGCGGGTGGCAGAATTTGCTGATTCTGCTACACAAGCTTTTTGCCATTTCAACTGAGCCATTGTGACGTGAAGCTTCCTTGTATGGGTACACTTTTTGTGGTGTTTGAGAGTCAGATATTATTCGTGTCAGTGTTCTGTCCCGTAAGGGATAGCAGTAGTGGATAGAGGATCGCAGTAACTGTTTATGCGATCCCGGCCACAATACCAGCCGCAACTGCGGCAGTCTGAGCCAGCCTATTCGAAGTAGTCTGGCTCTTGTATTTTAGGGCAAACGGCACTGCTTTGCTTGCTGAATAGTTAATACATATGCTCACGTAAAGGTCATTGAAGCGAGAGCACGCCAAGGAGCAAAAGTGAAACTTGGTTTGTCTTCTCTGAGAGGCTAGCAGTTTGCCCTGGAGAGTTGAGCTAACAAATGCAAGATATGGCTAAGATTTCCACCAAGAATCTTTTAGATGGTACAACTGGTGTTGAGATGAACCTTCTTGTTCTGCTTTATCAGGAGGATGGGATTTTCTTTGTCTATGCTCCGGAGCTTGATCTAACAGGCTACGGTGAGTCCAAAGAGGCTGCTATGGAGTCCTTCGACACCGTGCTGGAAGGTTATCTACAGTATACTTTCGAGAACAACACGCTGCACGAAGATTTATTGGCGCACGGTTGGACGGCTGATGCCGCCGGAACGTCCCCGATTAAACCTCCCTCCTTCAATGAAATGGTCAACAGGAATAAGGAGTTCAAAAAGCGAGTAGACAAGGGACAAGTCGTCGTCGCATCCGGAACGGTCCGCTTCCCCGCTTACGCTTAATGGGGCTAGTCCGAACTCGGAATGTCAGTTTAGCGGACTATCGCAAGTATCTCAAATATCAAGGCTGTAAGTTCATTCGCACAAAAGGTGGTCACGAATTCTGGGGAAAGCCCGGCCTGACGAGGCCTATTACCTTCTCTTCGCATATTGATCCTGTTCCTGAGATGTCGTTAAGAGTAATCAGAAAACATTAGATGCATGGAATGATATATCCCCTGCGGGGAAAGAAGCATTCGCAACTAAAGCAACCGTAAAAATTCTGGCAAAGAAAATAGAAAAACGTAAACCCTGATTAATTAAGCAAAAAGTGAGTCCGCCCGACATGCGTCGGGTTTTTCATTTCACTTACCTCCCTAGCACCATTTTCATCTCCCGGCGCCCGCCATTCGCCGTGAGACACGCAGTATAAATCCCTCTCGCCAGATGAACTGCATCGAATCGCATACTGTGCAGACCCGCTTCCATCTCACCATGCACGAGCGTCTGAAGCTTCCGTCCAAGCATATCGAAGACATCAAGCTGGACCATGCTGCGCTCAGACAGCGTGAAGCTGATCTCGGTTGAGGGGTTGAATGGATTGGGGTAATTTTGGTCTAGTCCGAACGTCATTGACAGCTCATTGGGCGAGACAATACTCAGTTCTGAGAGAGGACGTCGCCAGACGCCACTACCGTTAGTCCCAGCAAATAGATACGGGACACTGATTGCAAGTGAGCGAGTATCCTTGTTTGTCAAGCCGATATTGATTGCAGCCCAGCTTGTACCTTTGTCGGTCGAAAGAAACACGCCTCCGGGCTCTCCTACCGCGTCGAACGTCCCAGCGAAGAGTGTTGGCGATGATGAGTCTGGGGCTTTTACTGCGAGGGCCGTAATATTGGGGTTTATCAAACCTGTTCTAACATTCACCCAGCTTGCTCCGTTGTTCGACGAGAGATAAACGCCCTCGTGCAACGTCCCTGCAAAGAGTGTCGGCGACGATGTGTTCGCACTGATGACCGCAAACGCCAGGACAACTGTGTTCGCTATGCCAAAATTTACCGGATGCCAAGTGGTGCCGTTGTTGGTCGAGAGAAAAACACCGATGCTGGTCCCTGCAAAGAGATTCGTGCCAATCACCGCCAGGGCAAATACATCAATGCCGCCCATGCCAGAATTAACGGGACTCCAGCTTAGACCGTTGTCGGACGAGAGAAACACGCCGCTATTAGTAGCTGCAAAGAGCTTCGGCGCTGATACGTTAGTGTCACGAACTGCAAGGGCATATACATTGGTGGTACCCATCCCGTTATTGACGGCAGCCCAACTCAGACCGTTATCGGGCGAGAGAAAAACACCGACACTTGTCCCAGCAAAGAGCATCGGCGACGATGTGTTCGTGCCGGTCGTCGCAAGAGCCGCTACATAGGTATCCATCCCGGTATTGGCCGCAGCCCAAGTTGCACCGTCATCGGTAGAGCGAAAAACGCCTTCGGACTGAGTCCCTGCAAAAAGCATTTGCGACGATGTGTTCGTCCCACTCAAGCAAAATGCACGGACAGTAGTGTTGGTGAGTGAGGTTTGAACCCATTGGCAATTAGCGAACTTTGGCGTGCAAAGAAGTAGAGTAATCGAGAGGAAAGAGAGGCTAACGAAATTCATGGCTGAAAATTTAAGGCGTCTTGAGCTGCTTGCTTGACTAACGGTCAGCTTGGTTCTACTGTTCTGAGTGCCTCAGGAAGTGGGAGCCTACCAGCCCCCGCT
>Ga0207148_1025_pt1 | contig 39994 bp, 34 predicted proteins | sample Alteio_BWMinHeat_34_FD_153558 | JGI IMG/M metagenome (GOLD analysis project Ga0207148, IMG submission 153558) | Enriched cells from forest soil in Barre Woods Harvard Forest LTER site, Petersham, Massachusetts, United States -... | ecosystem: Environmental > Terrestrial > Soil > Temperate forest >... | reverse complement strand
TCGACTCTAAATGGTGTGAGTGCCGGAAGATTGCGGATGAGGAGTCCGCGCGGGATAAAGTGATGGGCAGCAAATATCGCTTCAAAATCGTGGGTGCCAGTTACAAGGATGGCGTCCATCGAAGAAAGATGGCGGTGCTCGAAGCGCTTCCAGATCCTTTTGACAATTGGCCTACCAATCAGAGAAGGCAATTCCAGATAGACCTCACGCGAGTCATAGATTGCCCGCTTTGCCAATCCTTTGTGCTTGGCGGCTGCGACGGCTCCAAGGGAATAGATATCGCAGGCAATCAGAAGATCAACTGCAGGCACCGTCAGCAATTTTGTCTTAAGCTTGCGATTGTACTCAAGGAATTTGCGAGGACCACTTGCAAATTTGAGCTCGATCACATCTACATCGCTACAGTCCCTCTTCTGACTTGTGGTTAGGCCGCAAATGACGTCAACATTGTGGCCGGAGGCTCGGAGGAACTCGGCGAAGCTTTTTAGCCGGCGATCGTAACGTGGATCACCTAGGAAGAGCAGACGAATGTTCAAGCCAGGACGAGGTCCGCTCACTTCTTATAGAATTTTGCGAGCGTTGAGCGCAGGATGCCTCGTGAGTTGAACTTCTCTTTAAACTCAATGAGAGATAATGCTGGAGTCATGGGATTCTCGTCGCTTGTGTCTTGCGAGACTCCGAGATCAAAGTAGCGATATCCGTTCTTCTGCGCCCACTGCATCATCGCTTCCGAAAGTAAATAGATCGGTCGTACATCGCTGAACTCGTATCGCATCATCGGATAAAAGGACAGCGGTACACGCTGGTTTGGCAAGAATATGAGAGAGCCTGCGATGAGTTCACCATCAAGTCTGAGCAGCCAGAGCTTGATCAAATTTGGGAGCAGTTCGTTCAATCGCTTGAGATCTTCGAGCGAATGCGTGGGCTTCGCATCTCGTCTCGCTTTGTTGGATACGATGATTGGATAAAATTCTTCAAGCGACTTCTCGAAGTTCTCGGCGGTAATTTCTTCAATCGTGACTCCGGGATAGTGCGATTTCGCGCGACGGATATAGCGCTTGGCGATCGGGTCAAAGTCTTCCGTTGGATCGCCGGATTCTGGCAATTGTGTGATGTGCGAGATATAGTGTCGCTGATAGAAGTATCCGCAATAGAGCAACGCGAACTCAAGATTTTGCGAGAGCACAGGTTGATAGAGAACCGGAGCATTCGTCAGGTTTACCTCTTCGATGCCCAGAGCTTCTACATGATCTTCGAATGCCCAGACGATCGCGAGCGCAGTCGCCGCATCGATGTCTTCTACGACAAAACTGCCGTAGCTCGCACCGATCGGGGATTCGTATTTCTTCTTTCCATTCGTGAACCCACCGGGGAGCACCGCAACAAGTCGCTCGTGATCGAAAAAGAGCAAGTGATGAAAATCGAATTTGCCGGGAGCGTGATAGGCGAGAAATTGCTGAAGATGGAACGCGGTACCGTTCATGGAGCGAAGGACGAAGCTATCCCAAAGCTCCTTGTGCTCGTTGGGGCTATATTCGACGACTCGAATGGATGTGGCGGTCGCGACCTCCTGTCCATTCGGGTCAGCAGAACGCCGTTTCGCCGAAGTGAGAATTGCCATGCATGTGCGTAGACTCCAGCCAGTAACGGTGCCGGGATGGCCAAGAAACAAAATGCGGGCACGAAAATTTCAGGAATTACGGTTCTATTAACTGATGTAACGGCTTGGTTTGGCCAAAGCGAAGTGTCAGACTGACCCAAAATAGCCATCTGTGTGTTGCAGACCCCGCAAAAGCCAGTGCGGTATGCTTGCAAAAGGCCTCTAGAGCCATAATCATATACGAATGATCAGGAAGAACGTTGCCCTCTTTTCCTTAATATTTCTCGCGGGAGCCATTTCAGGGTGTCTGACCGCTGAGCACAAAGAGACCCGGATCAAGCTCAATGCCGATGGCAAGAGCGGATCGGGTGTAATCCTCTTCTCCAATATCTCGAGCGAACCGGGAGATACTGCCGATGTGTCCAAAGACGATTTTAATAGCCTCATTACCGAGTACTACCAGGGCCGAAAGATCGAACAGGAGAACAAGGGCATGAAGAATGTCCGCAAAAATCTCTATAAAGTAGAAGGCAAATTGATGGGCGAGATCAAATTCGATTTCGATGACCTCAAGGATGTCGGATTTTTCCGCTATAAGGATTCTGGTCCGTTCATGTATTATACGGTCGGCGAAGGCTTCTTTACGAGCGGTCAGTATGAAGCAAGCAATGGCTCCTACGCCGGTGAGAAGATGCCAGTGATTTTTTGGGAGCCCGACCAGAGAGAGTTCTATCTCAAAATGGCACTCTCAACACCGCAGGAAGTACGTCGCCCACTTGTTGCTCTGTTCCAGGATTGGGAGACGAATCGGCACTGAGCCTGGCGCTCATCAAAGGTTCGGGCCCTGCTATCTTGAAGGTGGAGAATTTAGCAAGCTCTCGGCCGGGACTTCGTGATCTTTCCGCTCGTCTTTCGGTGTGATCGTTCCATGATCGGTATCTACATCAAGTACCTGCTTCTTCAGGACTTCTCCGTTTGCGCCAATATCGTAAATGATCGAGATAGCATTCGGAATGTTTAGGTTCAACACTTCCTCTTTAGAAAGGCCATCTAGCTTCATCACGATCGCTCGAAGCGAATTTCCATGTGCCGAGACGAGAACGTTCTTGTCTCCAGTGACCATTGGAAGTATCTGCGATTCAAAAAATGGCAGCGTTCGCTGGGCACAATCATAGAGGCTCTCTCCTCCTGGAGGTGGAATGTCATAACTGCGGCGCCATTGATGGACCAGATCGTGCCCATATTTATCAGCGCATTCACCTTTGTTGAGACCCTGCAGATCACCATACATCCGTTCGTTGAGCGCTTTGTCTTTTGTGACTGGCACATTCGGTTGGTTAGCCGCCCTCAACAATTCCTCGAGGGTAACAATAGCCCTCTTTAGAACTGAAGTGAACGCATGCGAGAAAGGGATGTCGCGAAGCAGAAGCCCAGCCGCGTACGCGTCTTTCTTCCCCTTCTCGGTTAGATCGACATCGACCCAGCCCGTAAATCGATTCTCCTGATTCCAGGTTGATTCGCCGTGTCGGATAAGAACTAACTTTCCCATAGTGGATCAATAAGCGCGACGTCGCGACCAGTAGAGCAAAGGCAGAATCGCAAACACCACCGTGTACAACGCACCGACCGCACCGTAGCGGAATGCGAACTCCACGAATGAAATCTCGCTCGCCCTTGTATACAGAAAATAGTAGAGAAAATTATTGATGACGGCGGCGAGCAACGTCAGTAAGAGGAACGGCCAATTTCGGATATGTTGGTCGACCTTGTCGGGATCATAGAAGAACCCGATCAGAAAACAGGTGACGGTTTTTGCCAGCGTATGCGCTCCAAGGATGCCTGAGGAGAATATATCGAGCATGAGCCCTAACGCAAAACCTGAGGTCTCGCCAACGAATTGTCCTTCGCGGATGGTGATCCAGACAAGAAAGATCAATACGAAATCTGGTGATGCGCCAGCAATCGAAAGGAATCGGCTGATGAGCACTTGTAGCGCCACCAACACAATACCGACACCTGCGTAAATTAGGTAATTCAATCGAGTGGTTACGTCACTTCTTTAATGGTTGCTTTGCGGCGTCGTCTTTCGCTTTTTGTTCAAGCGCCAGGCGTTCGCGCTCCAACTGAATATCCTTTAGCACTACGTAGGCATGCTCAACTCGAAATAGATTCACCGTTGGCTCCAACGTAACTTTTCGAAAAAGTGAATTTGGCTCCGGCTCGATACGTATCACTGTTCCGATCGGAACATCCGCAGGAAAGAACGTTGAATACTCACTCGTAACGATCAAGTCACCAACTTGCACATCAAGCGCTTTCGGAACGTTGCGCATTACGAGGGTTGGGCCGCCATCCCAGGCAACAATGCCCTCAACACGAGTTCTTCCTACTTTGGCAGCCGCACGAAAATCTCGATTGAAGAGCATCTCGACCAACGCAAAATGCGGGCTAACGGAAAACACCCTACCAACCAGTCCGGCGTCGGTTACAACGGCCATTCCTTTAAGAACACCATCGTCTTCGCCGCGAGAAAGCGTGAGCATGTTTCGCTCAAAGTTGGTGGTTTTTCCGACGACTTCGACAGGAAGTAATTTCCACTCCGGTCGTGCACCGAGGCCGAGCATGCGACGAAGTTCGTCGTTCTCCACTTTGGCGCGACGGAGCCTTCCAACTTCGGAAGCGAGTTCGATGGCGTGCTGCCTGAGTTCTGAATTCTCTCGGCTAAGAGTGATGGGATTAGGGATCCAGGCCAGGGAGGACTGCAGAACACCGACAACGCCTGTTGTGAATGCTCGCAGCGGCTGCACATCGGTCGACTGGCTGATGCCGATCAGCACGAGCGACACTGCCACGTAGGTGGCAAGTGCAACATACTCCCTGAATGCTAAGATAAGGTCGAGAATTCGCTTCATCTTTTACGGTTTACGCTGGGCAACTTCGTGCCAAAGCCGTAAACTGTCACTATTAATATCTTCTGCTCTTGATCAGCACTCGCATATATTGCTGCAAATTTTCGAGCACCTTGCCGGTTCCTCGTACTACCGCGGTTAGCGGATCGTCAGCAACGTGCACCGGAAGATTCGTCTCAAGCCGAAGCCGTTCGTCGAGCCCTTTGAGCAACGCTCCACCGCCTGAAAGCATCATGCCTCTGTCAAGGATATCCGCCGACAGTTCTGGAGGAGTACGCTCCAAACTCACCTTGACGGCTTCGACGATTTGGTTGACAGGATCAGCGAGAGCTTCACGAACTTCGCTGGAACTGACCTCGATGGTCTTCGGGATGCCAGCAACGAGATCGCGTCCCTTCACCTCTACCATTAATTCTTCTTCAAGCGGCATCGCGCTACCGACCTGACACTTGATAAGTTCGGCAGTCCGTTCGCCGATCATCAGGTTGTAATTCCGCTTGAAGAATTGCATGACAGCCATCGTCAACTCGTCTCCAGCCACGCGGATGGACTCCTGATTCACGATGCCTGAGAGCGCGATAACCGCGATCTCCGTCGTGCCACCACCAATATCGATGATAATGTTTCCAACAGGTGCTTCCACTTCCACTCCGATGCCAATCGCAGCAGCCATTGGTTCTGCTATGAGATGGACTTCTTTTGCACCCGCATGCTCGGCCGAATCGCGAACCGCGCGCTTTTCCACCTCAGTAATACCCGAAGGCACGCTAATCACGATCCGTCGTGAGGGCAGCCATGAAGGATGTACGCGCTTGATGAGCGCGCGAAGCATGCCTTCGGCAATTTCAAAGTCGGCGATCACTCCGTCTTTCATTGGCCTGATCGTCTGAATGTCTCGATGGGTACGTCCAACCATCGCCTGCGCTTCACGCCCGATTGCAACGATCTTTTTTGTCGTGGTGTCGAACGCGACGATAGAGGGTTCGTTGAGTACGATCCCTTTCCCCTTCGTGTAGATGAGGGTATTTGCAGTTCCAAGGTCGATCGCGATATCCGCACTAAAAACACTGAACATTCGCTCGGTCGGTTAATCGGTGAAAAGTGAAATGCACATTAATCTTAGTGCCTAAAGTGTCTCATTCCAGTGAGAACCATTGAGATATGGTGTTTCTCAGCTTCTTCAATAACTTCTGTATCGCGAACGGATCCTCCTGGCTGGATCACAGCGATCGCGCCTGCATTGATCGCCTCGGTGAGTCCATCGGCAAACGGAAAGAACGCATCACTCGCCACGAATGAGCCCTGAAGATCATGCCCAAATCGTTTAGCTCGCAGCATGGCGATCCGGGATGATTCCACCCTCGAGGTCTGCCCGCAACCAATACCTAAGGTCATGGAGTAGCCTCCCTCAAGTCCGGCGTAAACGATTGCATTCGACTTAACGTGCTTTACACAGGCCCACGAAAACGTGAGTGCACGAAGTTCTTCGTCCGAAACTGGTCGGCTCGTCACTGAATTCAACTCATTTGTGCCAAACAACACCCGATCGACATCTTGCACGAGAATGCCACCGATAACGCTCCGAGCATCCTCCATCGACGCCAATACCTTCGGGACTTCCTCAATATTGTATTGGACCAGGCGACGATCTTTTTTCTTCTGAAGTAACGCTAACGCACCGGGTTCGAACGATGGAGCAAGGATGACTTCGCTAAAGAATCCGTTTAGCCTCTCTGAGAGCAAAGTATCGATCGGCCGATTCACGATCACGATTCCTCCATACGGGCTCTCTGGGTCGGCCCGAAACGCACGTTCGAACGCATCGAATATGTCAATCCCTTCCGCCACACCACATGGATTTGTATGTTTGATGATCGCAGCCGTGGGGCGATCGGAATCGAAGAATTCTGCCATCAGCCCCGTAGCGGCGGAAAGATCGAGAATGTTATTATAGCTTAATTCCTTACCCCAGAGTTGATGGAAGACTTTGTTGAAGTCATTCCCGAACAACGCCGCAGTCTGATGCGGGTTTTCGCCATATCGGAGCGACTGAACCTTGGGAAGATCAATGTGGAGTCGATCGGATGCATTTGATGTGAGGCTGGTGAAGTACCCACTGATCGCAACATCGTAATCTGCTACCGCCTTGAAGGCTTGCGAAGCGAGATTGCGCCTTAGTTCGAGCGATGTTCCTCCGCTGGAACTCCGGATCTCGGCAGCAAACTCGGCATATTGAGAAGGTGAAGTGAGAAGTGCAACACCAGCGAAGTTCTTGGCAGCACTTCGGAGCATCGCAGGTCCGCCAATATCGATCTGCTCGATGATTTCTCCGGAAGTCGCGCCTTTGCGAGCAACAGTTTCCTCGAAGGGATAGAGGTTGACCACCAAAAGGTCAATGGACGCGATATCATGTTCAGCAACTTGTGCTCGATGGCTCGCTAGCTCACGGCGATAGAGTAATCCTCCGTGCACGGCCGGATGCAATGTCTTGACCCGCCCATCGAGCATCTCTGGAAACTTCGTAAGCTCTGTGACCGAACGGACCGGAAATCCCTGGTCACGTAAGAACTGCTCTGTGCCACCTGTAGAAAATAATTCAACATTTTGCTCGACTAACGTACGGGCTAATTCCTCAAGACCCGACTTATCGTAAACACTCAGAAGTGCGCGGCGAACGCGAACTATGTCGATCTCATCAACTACCTCCTTCGTTGCATGGGCCATTCTATAGCACTTTCTCGATTACAGTGTTGTCGTTCCCGATCCGCGCTCGATCATATTCACCGCGACTTTCGCGATCGCCTTCGGGTAAAGATCATATTCTACTTTCTGGACTCGGTCTTGCAATGATTGTGCAGTGTCGTCATCGCGTACTTCGCATGTCTGCTGCATCACGATGGGTCCTTCATCAAAATTGCTGGTCACCAGATGCACGGTTGCACCTGAAACCTTGCGATGAGCGGCAAGCACTGCTTCATGCACGCGCAGTCCATACATCTCAGCTCCTCCAAACTCCGGCAACAATGCCGGATGAATGTTAAGGATCCGACCAGCATAAGCTTCGACCACCTCGTTAGGTAAGAGCTTCATATAACCAGCAAGCACAATGAGATTGACACGAAACTCCGCCAACACATCGAGCATTGCCTTGGCAAGATCGACATGGGTGCGAGTAGAAAGGTGGCGCGAGGGGATGTCGGCAGCGCGTGCAACTTCGAGCGCCCCAGAACGCGAATTGTTGGAAACGACGAGCGCCAACTCGACATTCTTTAATTCCCCATCATGAATTCGCTGATAGATATTCCGCAGATTTGAGCCTTCGCCTGATGCGAATACCGCCAGTCGTACGGGTGTGTTCGGGTTCAATCCGATCGTAAACCTCTCGTTCTCTCTTCAGACATCTTCTGTGCATGCAAATTTACGTGAAGAATTCGAGACACTGATGGTACGGGGTATGATTCCTAAGCTGCAGCAAGGAAAATGTGATGAACAACCACGTCGATGACATCAAGGTAGATAGATGAAGTCTGAGCGAGTCGCACCATTTCCCCAGCGGGAGAGAAAGATGTTGGGTATGCTATTTTTTGTGGGATGAAGTATCCATTGTTTGAATCACGACTTGAGTCGTAAGTGACCGAACCCATGGCAATTCATCTCATATTCACAAGGAATCTTGAATAATAGAACCAGCCGTCTTTCAAATGCAGGAAGTAAAAGAACGCGGCAAAAGAGATGCTGAAACTGTCAAGAATTGAAAACCACTTTTTGCTTTCGCCAAGCCGTTTTGCTCGAACGCAATTGTGCTGGGTGCAACCCAGGAAACCTCACAGCGCCAATAAGACTGTGAATCGGATGATTACACATTAACATCTTTCTTTCTTTTTGTCAAACGCAATCTGCTTAGCAGTGTTTTCTTCAGCGGCTGATCATGACTATAGTAATTATAGTACTGATAGTAGCGGTAGTACGCGCCATAAGCATTTGCCACGTTGAAATTATTCAGCACGATACCAAGCAATCGTGCACCTGAGCGCTCGACCGTATCAACTGAGCGGATCAATGCATCAGCCTTTGTCGAATCGGCTCGAGCGATGACGATCATAGCGTCGACTTTCATACCGAGCAAGAGGGAATCTGTAACAGCAACGACAGGCGGAGTGTCGAAGATCACCATATCATACTCGTTCTGCAAGATGTCGATAAGCATTCGCATTTTTTCCGAACCGAGCAATTCTGCAGGATTCGGTGGGATAATGCCGCACGTTAGCAGCGACAGATTTGGTATGTCTGTCACATGCACCGCATCCTTTAGTGAGATCTTATCAAAAAGTATATTTGTAAGACCAGGCTCGCGATGAAGGCCAAAGACAGAGTGCACTGTTGGGCGGCGAAGATCGGTATCAACGAGCAAAGTCCGCTTCCCCATTTGGGCCATAACTATCGCGAGATTTGCGGAGGTCGTTGACTTTCCTTCCTGCGGGACAGAACTTGTGATCGCAATCGAGCGAATATCTCGATCAAGGCTCGCAAACTGAATTGAAGTTCTGAGTGAGCGATACGACTCTGCAATCGATGATCGCGGATCGAGGAAAGCAACCCTGTGTGCCGTAAACTTAGGCGCATGCCCATCTGCAGAAAGAATTTGCTCACCCTTCGGTGTAAGTAAGGGCTGAATAATAGGGATAGTCGCAAGCACATTGAGTCCATGCGATTCCACCTCATCAGGCGAGCGCACAGTTGAATCAAGGAACGAGAGCAACACTACCAAGCAAATTCCAAGACCAAGACCGATAAGCGCACCGGTAAGGATGCTCGATTGACGATTGGGCCTGATTGGGACAGGGTAAATCCCTGCCGGGTCTTCAAGTTTGACGCTACCGAACACAGCCTGCTCAGCAAGCCATGCATCCATGTAGCGATCCTCCATCTGTGTGTAAAGCCGCTCTGCGCTTCCTTCCGATCGTTTAAGCTGTCCAGATCGGATGAGTTTATCAGGCATCAATCCGATCTCTGCACCTAAGCTTGAAATGAGATTTGACAGGCCGGCGGCAAGCAGTGAGTCTTCGCCCAACCTGAGCCTCGTGGTAAGAATTGCTTCACGAAGCTTCCGAACGGATTCCTCTTGTGAAAGATCACTAACATGTGGATCACTCGTCATGCTGCCTGCATCAGTCACGACAATTACTTGTGTCCTTAATTGCTCTTCTGCTTTCTGGCGCAAGTTCTCTTTTAGTTGAGCAATCTTCTGTTCGGTGGCGCCTTCTGTCTGATTTAGATACTTTTTCGTTCGAGGATCCATGGCAGAATTTGTCGCCCTCGAAGTGAGAAGATCAGCTTCTAAACCCGCGATTTGACCTTCGAGCAGCTTGATTGCAGGTTGCAGCGTAAGGTTTTGAAAAAAGACTTTTTCGACCGTATCCCGATTGGCGATGAGGTCAGCATAGATCCTGTTGCGTTGACCGATGTCAATGAGGAGGGTATTGTACTTGAGCTTCGTCTGCTCAAGTTGAGTTGTCAATTCGGAAACACGTTGCTCGATACTGAGTCCATTCGACTCTCGCAGGTAGTCTTTCAGTTGCGATTCCACTTGGTTTAGTGTATCGTAGCTGTGCTTTACCTGTGAAGCCAGAACTTCTTTTAGTGCATTGGAATTGGCGCGACTGCGTGCAAGATTATCCTTCGCATACACGACCATGAAAATATTCGTCAGGAATGCTGCATCTTCAGGAGTGTAGCCTTCAGCAGTTACGATGAGGTAATCGTTACCGGCATCAGCTTCAATCTTGATATTGTTCGAAGCTCGGCCTTCGAGCACGCTCTCCTCCGGAATGCCACTTTGAGGCGGCATCTTCGGATTATCTTGCATCTTGATCATTGCAATCCGACTTCGGTCTACTGGGATTGCTGCTTTCGAGCCGAAGTATTCCATAAATAGTGAGTCGAGTTCTGTTCGCTCGCCATTCGCATACTCTAAGAGCAGATGTGCAACATGTTGGCTTACAACATGCGACTTGAAAAATGTGATTTGATTGGGGACACTATGGTCATCGTCTGACGCTGAGAGCTTCAGCTCCATCATTGCGGGCTTCTTCTCGATGAACATCCTCGCCCACGAGGAGTAGACGAATGGTTTGGAGTATGTCTGGTAGACAGTATATGCAAAAACGAGAACGAAGGTCATCAGGATGATCCAACGACCTCGATAGAGCATCTTGACAATCTCAGAGAGATTGAGCTTGCTCTCGAGCGACCTTTTCCGTCGTTTTAGATGGGCGCCGCTGTTTTGCGCCGGTGCAATCACCGAGTCATCGCGCGTAAGCTTGGCAAACCCATTGCTGTTCGGCGATTCGGGCGACGCTCCATTGGTCGTTGAGGCCATAGTGGATCCTTAGGTAATGTTCGGAATAGCTTGTAACTCAAGCCATCCCTCAAGAGCGAATAGACTAGAAGAAGAAGAATCGTTTTCGTTTTTCCTGCTTTAGTCCGGCCTGCGTGGAAAACGATTCGAGAAACGCATCCTCTCGGTCGCTTTCGATCTCTACGAGATCAAGCGGTACACCATTGAGAACAGCGGCTGGGTTCGAAGCGGAAAGTCGAGAAAACAAATGTTTTGCATCTGCACCAAAGTTGAGATCGAGCGCCTCTCGTGTTCGCTCCCAACCCAAAAAACTTCGCATGGTCAGATTATGAGCGTCCGAAGCGATAAAGCTCACAATTCCTGCTTGCAGCATTGCCATCGAGGCTGCTTCTATCGTCGGTCCCAACTCACCGTTGATCGAAGAAGTCGTTAGTTGCAGATGCGCACCCTGACGCACGAAGTCGATCGCATGTTGCGGGTGAGTTATCACAGCAAGATTGCGCTCTGGGTGAGCGACAATCGGTGTGATCCCCCGGAGTCTAAACTCGAAAAGTGTTTGGCTGAAATAAGGCGGCACCTCCTGCGAAGGTAGTTCGAGCAAGATGTACTTTCCTTCCTCGGCATATGTAAAAGCCCGATCGTCAATAATGCGCATTGAGTCACCCGTCACTCGCACTTCACCACTCAATCTCAATTCGATATCGGCAACATCCGATGATCGCTGCGCATCAAGCAGCCTTGCAAAAGCACGTTTGTGCTCCTCATGCGTGGCACGCTCAGCAGGGTGTGCGAGGATATGCGGAGTTGTCAGAATTGCAGTGACACCGATCGACTTCGCCTGTCGGATCATCGACAGTGATGTCTCGATATCAGGCGCGCCATCGTCAACGCCAGGTACAATGTGACAATGAAGATCAACCACAGAAGCTGATGGGGTAAAATCTAGGCAAATCAGTCAGAGCATGAGGCAAACATTGATAACACGAAAGTACTGGCTAAGTAGTTTCCCACCCACAATTCGATTATTCAGAGAGAATACTATCTCGTCGTGGGGGACTGGACAGCTTGGAGCACTACGGCCGCCTCTTCTTTCACAAGTTCTTCCTCCTTAAGCTTGATCTGCTTCATAGAAATACCTTCCATCAAAATGAATCCTAGACCGATGATCGTGGTCAGGATATAGTTGGAAGCATGCACGATTGTAGCAAATGCCAAGGCAGTTTGTGCGGGGACATTAAAGATATTGGTTAGGGCTCTGCTGATGAATAAATGATACGTCCCGGTACCGCCGGGCGTTGGGATAGTAAACGCAAGTCCCGACAACGTTTGAAGTGCGACAGCTCCACCAAAACCGATGTGACTCATCTCACCATGTGGGAATGCAAAGAAAGCGACGTACATCGAAAGCGCGTACATCAAGTAAATGCCAAACGTCCCTAGCAAAAAAGGAAAGAAGGCTGGTCCGCGCAAAGACTGCAGTCCCTTAGAGAAACCAATTCCTCCCTGTTCGATCTTGACCCGAATCTTTATTGGTAAGCGCTTCGTCAACTTATTTACGATCGTGACCGTGCGTTTTTCACTGACGAGCGTCACAACGGTCAACACCAGCAAGACCACGAGCGCAGCCGTGACCGGGATCAGTTCATGCACTGCTCTGGGATAAGCGATTTTGAATGCATCTTCAAATACGAACAACGAGATAATGAGGAAGAGAACCAGTCCGAACAGATCGCTCAAGCGTTCGATCACAATGCTCGCTACAGTTTCGGGGATTGGTACTCTTTCGCGCCTTGAAAAGAGTATGGGGCGGACGACTTCGCTTGTTCGAGGTATTGCATTATTCGCAGCATACCCGGCAATCAAAGCCATAAAGCCAGAGGATACCCGCGTCCCCTTCTTGACTGGATCAAGGAAGAGGCGCCATCTCCAGGCTCGGAGATAATGGGACAGAAACATGCAGGCGGTGCCTGCGAGTATGAAAACGAAGTTCATCTGGCACATCTGGGCGTAAAGCTTTGCCCAGTCCTGATCGTGAAACGCAAGATAGAGCGCACCGAAACTGATCGCGAATGCGATCAAATATCGAACGGGAGTCGGTACCTTTCTGCTTACTGAAACACTCATTTTTCGCACGATGCACAGTTAAGTTTAGCTTTACCGCCATTTACGTACCAAGAGTGCAATGCCCCAAATTCTCGTAGATTTGTCAGGATTTCAGCCCACTAAAAGCACAATGGCACAGCAATTCTCTTTTGATATTGTCTCCGATGTCGACCAGCAGGAGCTTGACAACGCTATCAACCAGGCGCGAAAAGAGGTCGAACAACGCTATGATTTCAAGGGAAGCCATACGACGATCGAACTGGATCAAAAGGAGAAAACTCTCACGCTACATACCTCGGATGATATGAAATTGAGGGCTCTTGCTGAGATTATTAATGGCAAGATGATCAAGCGCAATATCTCTCTAAAAGCGCTTGAATATGGAAAGGCTGAACAAGCCGCTGGGTCCACGCTGCGTCAAATAGTCAAGATCAAGAGCGGACTGGAGTCCGAGCAAGCAAAACAAGTCACCAAACTGATCAAGGATAAGAAAATGAAAGTGCAAGCACAAATCCAGGGAGATGCAGTGCGCGTTGTTGGGAAGAGCAAAGATGAACTTCAGGAAGCGATTCAGTTGCTAAGATCCCAGGAGTTTGATTTCCCAATCCAATTCACAAATTATCGTTGACGAGCAGGACCCTATTGAATCAACGCTCCGACTTCAACTTGTTCTTTTTTCCAGTTCTTGCGCTGCTCGTTCTGCTTTCTACTTCCTTCCGCTCACTGGACACATTGCAGGATGAAGACGCTCCGAAGCACGCGAAGAAAGCGCATGTACGCCCCAAACTTGATGTCATTGTGCTCGACGCCGGGCACGGAGGCCGAGACGCCGGAGCCATCGGTACGAACGGCTATATGGAGAAGCAAGCAGCGCTCGCGATCATCCTCAAATTGGGAGCCTTGATTAAAAAAACGTTGCCGGATGTCCGGGTGGTTTACACCCGCCAGTCCGACACATTTATCGAACTCGATAGACGCGGTGCGATCGCCAATGAACAGCATGGCAAACTCTTTATCAGCGTGCATTGTAACTCCACGCCAGAAAAGCCTAGCAAAGCTCGGGGCTTCACAACGTATATCCTGAGACCAGGCAAGACAGATGCCGCCATAAGTGTCGCGGCGCGCGAAAACGCCGTTATCGCATTGGAAGACAATAGCGAGCGTTACAGCAAGCTCTCTGACCTGGACTTCATTCTAACATCAATGTCACGCTCTCACGATGTGAAGTTCTCCGAACGATTCGCAAGTTTGGTTCAAAAACAGTTTCGTACACACGTTGCCACTAAAGATAACGGTGTCTCGCAAGCAGGCTTTTATGTTTTGATTGGTGCTTCGATGCCTAACGTTCTTATTGAGACTGGATTTATCTCTAACCCAAAGGAGGAGGCACTCCTTAGGAGTAGTGCGGGACAACGGAAATTCGCAGTAGGGATACTCGATGCGATCAAAAACTACAAAGAGGTTTACGAGAGATCATGATCACTGACAACCGTCTCTTCGATCGCGCACATGATCTGAGTCGTAGCCCCCAATCTTCTCTTGACAAATTGCTCTGCATTGTTGGCAAATAGAGATAGATATGCACGGTCTGTTTTGAAGCGAGCAATGGCCATTCCAAGCTCATCATCATTGGTGACAGCGATTCCCCCTGATTCACCGATCAGTGCGGCAACTTCCTGAGATCGTTCGTGCCGCGGACCAACAATCACCGGCTTCCTCCAAACCGATGGCTCAAGGACGTTATGAACGCCGTCTGAAAATCCTCCGCCTACGTAAGCAATATCGGCTTCTTGATAAAGGCTGAACAACTTTCCAATTGAGTCGACAATAATGACTCGTTCACCGGCATAACGATCACACTCTGACAGTTTAATCGCTTCCGCACCGAATGTATCTAGTAGCTTCTGCACATGCCCCTCGGAGGGCTCATGCGGAGCTATGATCAAAACAACATCATCAAATCGAGGCGGTGATCGAAGCATAATCTCACTGATCAGTTCTTCGTCTTTTGCCCACGTACTTCCAGCTACTAAGACGAAACGCTTCGATTCGCGGAGGTTATTGCGAACATTATCTGGAAGAACATGCGTATCTGCGTTTGCAATTTCGGATTTTCTGACAGCCACCTGATCGAAACGTGTGTCGCCAGCAACGTTGATTGGAACGACCACTCCAAGCCGCTCAAATCCTAATTTGTCTTCCGTCGAAATTGTGAGAATCTTTGAGAGCTGATCGTATGTATTCCGATGCAGCTTTCGTACCATTGGTGATTCGCGGCGAGCATCGAACGTTGCGCTAAAGAGAATGGATGGAATACCGAGTGCCCGTAATTGCTTTGCCATATTGGGCCACACATCATAGCGAACAAATAGCGCAAGATCGGGCCGAACACGTTCGAGAAATTGTTTTACAGATCCTTGATCATCAAATGGTGCATACGTAATGAGATCTGGCGTCGAATAACGTGCCTTGGCATTCTCATAGCCACTCGGTGAAAAGAATGTGAGGTGTATGTGCGGACGCGGAGTCTGCTGCGCTAACTGCTCGACGATCGGCTTCGCCTGTTCGAGTTCGCCGAACGAGGAGACGTGGATAAGGATCCGCCGACGATCAGTGACACTCTTGTAGTGTTCCTCAATCTCAATCATTAATGACCGACGCCCATCGATACCCCTCTTCAATTTATCATTGAAGAGCGAGCCAATTCTTGCAAGTGTCTTTAGCGCCGGGACCGCGAGGAGATCATAAGCTTTGGGCACTGCGAGCGAGGTCGTTAAACGTGCTGCTCGGCATGATACGAGCTTCTCACGAGTGGACCTGCTTCGACGATGCGGAAGCCCATGCCAATTCCAATATCGTGGAGTTCTTTAAATTCATTAGGATGCAAGAACCGGTGAACCGGCAAGTGCGCACTCGTAGGCTGAAGATATTGCCCGAGAGTAAGAATGTCAACTTTCAGGTTAGCCAAATCCATCATCACCTTCAAAAGCTCTTCCCGCGATTCGCCCAGACCGAGCATCACCCCAGTCTTTGTTACGAAGCCCCGCGCCTTCGCACGAGTAAGCACCTTCAATGTCCAATGGTACTTCGCCTGGGGACGAACAATGCGATAGAGTGACGGCACGGTCTCCGTGTTATGATTGAGGATGTCCGGCTTGGCATCCAGAATCATATCCAGCGAAGCATCTTTTCCCTTAAAATCAGGTATGAGTACCTCGATCGTTGTACCTGGATTTTGCTCGCGAACAGCTTCAATGGTTCGTGCAAAAATGGTCGATCCTCCATCGGGAAGTTCGTCGCGATTGACTGAGGTGATCACTGCGTGCTTCAATCGCATGATGCGAACGGCATCAGCAACATGCTGCGGCTCTTCCTGATCGAGAAGCATTGGCCGGCCAGTCTTTACTGCACAGAACCCGCATGAGCGTGTGCAGGTATCCCCCAGTATCATGAACGTAGCGGTACCCGCGTTCCAGCATTCCGCCATATTCGGACAGCGCGCTTCTTCACAAACGGTGTGCAGACCGTGTGATCGAATGAGCGACTTCAATTCGGAAAACTTTTCCCCCTGCGGAATCTTCACCTTCAACCACTCAGGCCTCGGGGCACGAAGCACAGTAGGCTTCGGAGAATCTATGACTGGCAATTCAAACATATAGCAGACTAGCGCATTGAAGCTGTGCAAGCGCAGTTAACCAAATATCCTGATGAACCGTTTGGAATGTTGAAGCCGCAGTTACTCTCGCAATATCGTAATCTCCACTCTGCGATTCTGCCGGCGGCCATCGTCTGTAGAATTTGGCGAAAGTGGCTTCGTCTCCCCAAATCCCTGAATTCGCAACCGTTTTAGGGCTATTCCCTTTGTGACGAGATACTTTTCGACTGCCGAAGCGCGATCAGTCGAGAGCTGCATATTAGCTGCGTGAGTCCCGATACTATCCGCGTGACCATTGATTGCTATCATCAGCTTTGGGTTATCGACCAGCATCTTCACCACTCGGTCCAGCTCTCCAAATGAGGTTGCTTCCAATATTGACTTGCCAAAATCAAAAAAGATGTTGTTGAGTCGAAGAGTCTGACCGACTTCCAAAGGCACAAGCGAAAGATCCTGAGTTAACTCCTGATACTTGTGGACATTGTGAAGATCCAGACTCTGATTGACAGAAGCGTAACCCTTCGCTTCGGCGTGGAAGCCATAGATGGCGCCCGCAGGAAGCACGATCTTGAAATTACCTTGAGAGTTGGAGCTGGCTCCCCCAACCTCTTTGGCTTGCGAGAGCACCTCGTAATGGATCGAGGCGCGTACCGGCTTGTGTGTCTTTGCGTCGAGTACTCTTCCGGAAATCAGTACAACCGGCTTTGGCTTGAGGGATTCTGGAAGCCTCACTCGGAAAACATCGCCCTGCCCGATCGAGCTTTCAGTGGAAATGAAATAAGCAAAGTCGCCAGAAGCTGGGATCGTGTAATAAGCATCCCAGCCGGGCGTATTCAGTCCGGGGCCGAGATTCTGTGGTTCGCTCCAGTGCTCCCACGTATCATCTAGCCGACGAGTAAGGTACATGTCCATCCCTCCATAGCCGCTGAAACCTTCGGAAGCATAATAAAGAGTTACACCATCGGAAGCGAGGAAAGGCATCCCTTCGTCTGCCGCCGAGTTAACGACTGGCCCAAGATTTTTCGGAGCCGTCCAGGTGCCATCCGGTTTGACAAAACTGACATAGATATCTTTTCGTCCAAGCCCTTCCTCGCGCTCAAGACTCATGAGGATCGCACGGTTGTCATTGGAGAGGCAGAACTCTATAAATTGGCTGTGTGTGTAAAAATCCTTCACATGCACTTTCTCGGGATAACCCCAAGTCTCCTCCTGGTGATGCGAAAGCCAAATACCGAATTCATCGGAATCCTTGTAGTGGTAAGTACCTCCAAGGAGTAAGGTGTTGCCATCCGGTGTGATCGATGCAACAAAAGAACTCCCGCCATTATTTAGAGGGGGACCAATGTTCACCGCCTGCGACCAGACTCCGTCCCGGCTAAGCTCAGAGTACCAGATATTATCATGGTTACCGATGTTGTCCGGATGATTCTTTCGGTCAATATAGATCGTGCGTCCGTCCGGCGAGATTACCGGCAAGACCTCATCGAACGCAGAATTCACCGCCGGCCCCAGATTCTCGCGGATTGGGTTGGTCTCCATATTCGGTGCGACATTTATCTCAGCGACAACTGGGTCGGCTGACTCGCTGATGCCAATGGCATCAATCTCATTCCAGCCGTCGACCTGGCCGCATTGAAGATCAATCTCAACGGCATTGACTGCGTAGTCCGTTTTTGGGAAGATGATATTCAACACCCGGGAGGAAGCTGCGGCAGCATGTACAGCTTTGTGATAGACCTCGTGCCGATCTCCATTAAGATCGAAGATATAGACCCGTTCAACGGCGCCGGGATTAAAATTTTCGGCGATTGCAACTTGCTGGATATACATTGCTCGCGCATATCCAACTTTTAGATGTTCCTCTCCACCACCATCCGGCCCATCGTGCGCTGCCGCCCACGCACAGGGACTATCGCCAGCGTCAGGGCATTTGTTCGGCTTGCCTAAGAGTTGGCGTGCAGAGTATTCTTTGGTACCTAACTGAGAAGTGTAAGAGATTACTGACGACGCCCATTGCACGTGCAAGTCATAGCAATACCCCGCATTTACCAAAGAGGCAATTGCGAGAATGACTAAACCAACAATATATAAGCGGATAACCGGTTTTGAGAAAATTAGAAGCACACTTTGGAAGAGCAGAGCGAACGTTTCGTTTTGACGTGCGGAAAAGAAGGTTATTCCCAAATGAATGCACCAACATCGAAGGTCTTTCTCCGACGACACATACCTTCTACACGGCGGCACGCGTCCTACTACTTTACCGATAACACAGGAAAGTCCGTGAAAGAGCTATTTTTGCAAAGATTTTTTACGGGAGCCTGTGAATGGTTAATTACTTGCAGCATTCGGGCTAGCACCTTTCGAATTAGAGCGAAGACGAATTGGAACACAAAGAGCTGATTGCCGGTGTGCATAAGCGCGCGTTCGAGAGAACTGATTCTACAGATTCCATTTTGGGCGATCCCTTGCCCGATAAGGACATCAGCGTCAAGGATGAACTTGTCCGAAAGGGAATCCATCTGGCCTCACTTTCCATCCCGGTGGTTTATTACTTCATTCCTCGGCAAACCACCCTGGAGTTCCTTGTGCCCTTCCTGATCTTTTCCGTGTTTGTTGACGTCGGAAGGCACTACATGCCGTGGCTTAAGCGAATTGTCAACAAAGTTTTCTTCCGACTACTTCGTCCTCACGAACGGGACGACTCGAAGATGCTCCTTTCAGGCGCAACCTACGTTTTGATCAGTGCGGCGCTTTGCGTCTTTATCTTTCCAAAGCTTATAACGGTTACCGCCTTCTCTATCCTCATCATTTCAGACGCGTCAAGCGCAATCTTTGGGAAAATGTGGGGAAAGCACCCATTTCTTGATAAGAGTCGTGAAGGCACGATGGCATTCGTGGTTACCGCTTGGATAGTTGTCGCTCTTGCACCCAAAGCGGTTGGCACCGGAGTCGAATACGCGATCGGAGCGATCGCAGCCGTTGCCGGCGCTGTGGTTGAAGCGGCTAGCGTCCGGCTTCGATTCGACGACAATCTTTCTGTGCCCATCTCGGTCGGGTTTACCATGTGGGGGCTTTACTACCTGCTCGACCGAGTCGATCCCATGCATTTCCACTCGCTCTGGCTAGCACTTATGAATTTCACTTAGAGGGACTGCTGTTAAGCTTTAGGGAACATAGAGACTCTGTAGATGTGTGGCTGCTCACCACATCTGTGATTCACAATATGATCTTTCGCTCGCTCTTGCTTGTCATTGTACTTGAATCTATGATTTGGGCAGGACCTTCGTACGCTCAATTTCAAGGGACACTCTCAGCGGGAATCATATCTAGTTCGAATGTCGAAGGCGTTGACACAAGCGCACCCGATCGTATTTTCCAACCGGGGATCACACTTCAATATTTGACACAGTTTTCGCCAGTCGCTACCTATAAATTCAGCGCGTCGACGACGCCTTACATCTATACACAGCGAGATATCCATTCCTACTCTGCCACCCAACTAGGGATAGGTGCAAGTTTCTATCTCTCGAATATTCCATCAATACGTGCAGAAGCCAGCTTGGCAGGCTCTGAGCCCGTAGCAGACTCTCAATCCTATCCGGACAATTCTGCTCAGAAAACTGGGACATTCTCGATTCCGCCCACACAGCAAGCTAGCCAAACTGGCCCGAGTACTGAACCAATCAAATCGAATGCTGCCGAAGGGTCTTCGACTACAGACTCATTGGTTGCAACCACGACCACGGCGCTGTATCTAGTTAGCGGTGCGCTGGATTCGATCCAGTTTAAGGGCAAGAATGCCGCAGTGCTTTCAGATCAACGTGATTCTGCATCTCAAATTGTTTCGACCCTTGCTGACCTGCTGGATTCGCTCACTTTCACACAAAGTGTAAAAGAAGTATCGCTTGGAGAACTGAGAGAAACTCGTCCGCTCCTCGAGCATGTGCTCTCGGGACTTAAGCAAGAAGACCGAATCCTTCTCCTTTTCGCCCAAGCGATCAAGGATCTTGAAAAAGCCTACCCGGAAAGCGACTTTTTGCCTACGCAAGGGAGCCTAGAACCTGATTCATCGGCTATCTCGACTCAACACACACACACAACCTCGGCCACAAGGCCTGTTGCTCCTACCTATTCGGAGCCAGACTCCAGCGATCAGTCGGACGACGAGCCGGCAAAAGCTCCACTGTTTTTCTTGATCGCACCCACTCAAGCATTCCGAAATTTAAGCGCTCAGGATTTTGATATTCCTGCCAATCTTGCCGATGCTGGCGCGACCACGTTTGCCTCTAATCTGCAACTTCCTCTCACTTTTGAAATCAGAAAGAACCAGCCATACTATAAAATTTATGATTATTCAGCGTTGACAATTGAGGGTACATACGAGGCGTCGCCCTCACAACGCACAACTCTCGATCTGACATATGATCTTATAAACAGCACATACCCAAACGACTCGATCTACAGCAGCCTAGAAAATCAACTTCGCATCGGCGTTCGTACCTTGCTTTCTCAGACAACTGCTCTGTTAGCAGAGGGGATCATCGGGTTCAAGAACTACGTGACACCGCTCACCGTCCTGCCGGATTCAGTGAACAAATTGAAGCGACCTTCCACGGTCGCTTCTTCGTTCTTCCAGTATTCATTGGGATTAGGTCTTATGCATTCGATCGGAGACGATGTGTCGTTTGGCGGGCTCTTCACGTTCAGCACGAATCCGACATTACGCGCATACGTCGATCAAATCGGTAACCTCTCACAGCGAAGAGCAACCGGCATAAGCGACGACCAGTACACTTATAATCTTATGCGACTTATGGCGTTCGTACAGGCAAAGATCTTTATGGGGATGATGTTGAGTCTTGACCTATCTGGCGAACATCGCAAATACGGTTCAGTCGTCAACCGCACTACTGATCGAATCACCTTACTGACTGGAGCGGATCGGACAGAGCGCGGACTCTTCACGAATGTAACACTCTTGAAAGATTTCAGTTTTGTGAACGAGCGTGCTCTATCCCTTTTCAATGACATCTCGCTCTCAGGCAGCATCGGCTATTCTACCGTCAGCGCCCTTCTTCCTTCTGGCCCTCGCTTCCCGCTCTATAGTTATGACGATACTGAGATTGGCCTTAGTCTTTCACTTGGATTCTGAGATGGCATCACCACTAAATAAGACACTGCGAATTGAGCACCTCCCTGTGAGCCTCGATCTGCCAACTTTGGACGTAGCATCCACAGTGAATTCCGAACGATCAGGTATCTTTAACGGAGATGTCATTGATGGGCTGCGACGAATGGGTGGCTGGCGGTTTGACCTAATCATCGCCGACCCACCGTACAATCTCGGAAAAGACTTTGGCAACGATTCTGATAAACGTACTCGAACAAAATTTGAAGGTTGGACACGGAATTGGATCGGAGCACTAACTTCGGTATCGAGTGAAACGGCTTCGCTTTACATCTGCTCCGATTGGAAATGCAGCGGACTCATCGAGTCTGCAATGGCGGATGCTGGCTGGACAATTTTGAATCGCATCACATGGAAGCGCGAGAAAGGTCGTGGCGCCGCTCGCAACTGGAAGCAGAACATGGAGGACATCTGGTTCGCTGTGCGCGACCCAAAACATTACGTTTTCAATATCGAAGCTGTCAAGGTTGAGAAAAAAGTGATCGCGCCCTATCGTCAGGATGGTAAACCAAAGGACTGGATCCAGACTCCAGCAGGCGAACGCATTCGCAAGACTCATCCGTCGAATATCTGGACGGATCTTACCGTACCTTTCTGGAGCATGCCCGAGAATACAGAGCATCCTACTCAAAAGCCAGAGCGCTTGATCGAGCGCATCATCCTCGCATCCAGCAATCAGGGTGATCGCGTTCTGGACCTCTTCAGCGGTTCAGGCACCACCTCAGTTGTCGCACATCGACTCGGGAGAAGGTTCTGTGGTGTCGATATGAATCCAGATTACGTACGTCTGGGACTTGCTCGTTTGAAAAGGGAGGGTTACGAATGCGAATAGCCTGTCACCAAACTGCTCCAGTACATGGCAACATCGAGGCGAATCTCGAGCAGATGCGTCGAATGATTGAAGGATCAACGTCAGACCTGCATGTCTTTCCCGAGCTGGGATTGACGGGCTATTGCTTCGGAAGTGTCGATGAGATTCGTCCATTGGCCCAGCCCCTTTCTGGCAGCGCGGTCGAAGCGATTGGGCAAATAGCCATTGCAAATGAAATAGCGATTTGTACTGGCTTCATGGAGAAAGACGACGACAAGTTCTACAATAGCTCCATTCTGATTGATCGAAAGGGTAACTTAATTGGTCATTACAGAAAGGTACATCTTTTTGATCGCGAGAAGCTCCTCTTCGAGCGCGGTAACCTCGGGTTTCCGGTTTGCGATTTAGGCTGCGCCGACGCTTCGATGGCCGTTGGTATGATGATCTGTTATGACTGGCGATTTCCCGAAGCAGCCCGAACGCTCGCACTTCATGGTGCTCAGGTGATTTGTGTGCCGTCTAACATCGTAACGACATCAGGGATGCTCTTAACGACGCTTCGGACAAGAGCTTTCGAGAACAAAGTCATCCTCGCCTTCGCCGATCGGGTTGGCGAAGAATCTTGCACTGTAGATGGTCAAAAGTCCTCATTGAAGTTTCGAGGTTCTTCGGCAATAATTGGCCAGAATGGTTATGTTTTGGCCGAATTGGACGGCTCTAGCATTGGTTCAATAGCCTCTGAGATTGATCCGGACGCTACAATTAATAAGTCGATCAACTCTCGCAACCATCTGTTTGACGACCGTCATCGAGAGAGCTACCATTAGCTTTCTCTGAGCAAGTGGAAATCGAACCTTTTTCCACTGGGAGTTGTAGTGCGGGCATGGCAAACAACACCCAACTCAACCAAATATCTCGTGAGGCCGGTCACTTGGTTTCCGAGACGTTCCAGGAGTTGAAGCAGGTTGCAATCACCAGCGAAGAGCGTCTCCGACGACGTATCCGTTCTTCCGTGAGGATTGCTGTGGCTTCGGTCCTGTTTTGTATCTCCGGCATAGTATCATTCGGCGTGAACGTGACCACTGCTCTAGCAAACAAGACCGGTCACACCAGGGAAAACCATTCAAAAGCCAAGAGTCACCAGAGACACTTCCGGTGGCACAAGGTCGCCAATGTCGCAAGGCAGGCGCTTTCCCCAGCCGACGTTCTTCTTCGGACTGCTTCAACCGGCGTCGCTTCGTGGTATGGAGGTTTCTTCCAGCATCGCAAGACAGCATCGGGGAAGCGTTTCGACACGAACACGCTGATGGCAGCACACAAGACACTCCCCTTCGGCACGAAGGTGCGAGTGACAAATCTCAGCAATCTGCAGAGCGTTATCGTCGAGATCACTGATCGAGGGCCGTACGTTGGCAATCGCATTATTGATCTGTCACACGCGGCTGCGGTTCAACTTGGATTCGTGCATTCCGGCACGGCCAAAGTCAAACTTGAGATTTATAATGACGTGGAGGATGTGGTCGATAATGTCGTCAACCCTTCAGTCGAAGTTGCCGATGCTGAAGCAACCCATTGATCAAATTCTGAGATCTCCGTGATGGAGTCAAGGCCGCTTCTACCGAAGCGGCCTTTTTTATGACGTCTGAGGACACCGTGCAACGATTTCGCTGTCTCAAGACAAATCCGTTGCTTCCAGCTACCCGTATTGCTTTCTCTAATCCATCTCCTCCGTAAATTGCAGTGGAGGACACGTGACCACTAACTCAATTCGTGACCGAAAGTAACTGGCTCCAACGCAACGGGTATTTCCGGATCGGAACATCTCTCCTGATCGTCCTCGGGATTGCGATCCTGTTTCAGGCGTTCGGTGCTGTTCTCGTGACAAGCGTCGATGCAGTTCGCGGGGATTCATTAAAGGAAACTCCTCCCATTGCCGAACTCATCGCTACCGGGATTGCGCAGCTCGTCGTTATGTTGCTCGGCACGATGCTCCTGGTAAGGATCGCTCGGCAAGATCCGATCCGTGTCTTCAGGTTACAGGGCTTTGAAGAGACGCCTGCGATGGCTTACGTTCTCGCCATCCCGATCATCTTTGCGGCACAGTTGGTCGGTTCTATGATCTCTGTATTATGGGAACACGTGTTGCAGCATTTGCCCGTGATCTATTCGCATATTAAGGAACTTGAAAAGCTGAGTGAGAATGTCACCAAAGGCGCTATCATGGGTAAGCACTCGTTGCTCGAGGCGGTGCTGGTGTTTGTGACAATTGCAATCGTCCCCGCGCTTTCGGAAGAGATCCTTTTTCGCGGCTTCATGCAAACCAACATCGAGTTCAGCGGGAAGCATGGACCACGCCCATATGTCGCGATTCTCTGGACCTCTCTTGCCTTTGCGATCATCCATTTTGAGCCGATCGAACTTCCGGGGCTCTTTGTCCTCGGGTTGGTTCTTGGTTGGATGTCGTATCGCACCGGTAACCTGCTTGTAGGCTCTGTCGGACATGTTGCAAATAACGCGGCAATCGTTCTGGTGATGCTTTTGCTTCCACAAGCTTCAGAAGGGCCACACAGCGCTGTATTATCTGAAGGCGAAACAAGCATCACCGACGCGGCAACGACACTTGTAATCGCGTTGCCGGTATTGATTATCAGTCTCGTCGGTTATTATCGACTGACGAATTCGCTCACGGCCCGCAATCCCCCGCCCGGACTCTTTGAGCATCCATCCGCCTCGGAACCAGATCAGCACTACACTGAAGATCAATTACACCTTTAAGATGAGCAATCTCACCCAACGTATTCTTGTAGCAGTGATCGGCATTCCGATCATCGTTTATATCGTTCTCTTCAAACCATTCGGATTACTGGCGCTTGTCGCAATGCTTGGCGCAGTTACTGTGCATGAGTACTACGGGCTTGCAAGAGCAAAAGGACTTCGTCCCCAAGTCGTCATCGGATGCACTGCTGCTGCGCTCGTGGTTTTTTCCTTTGCACAACTACGCATTAACACGTTGCTCCGCCTCGCACCTGGCTCAGCGACATCCATACAGCCGATTGTTGCGATCTTCATTCTTCTCTTCGTCATTGTCTTTTTCGTCGAGCTCTTTCGCGGACTTCCAAATCCATTCATGCAGATTTCCGTGACGCTTAGTGGTGTCATCTATGTAGGGTTGGGACTTGGCGCATTTTATGGCATACGAGAATTTTTCTACATTCGTGAAGCCGCAGCGCGTGCTGCCGGCAGTAGCACTCCTCCGATCGATGCAGGACTCTTTGCCGTTGCGGTGCTTGCGAGCATCTGGATCTGCGATTCGGGTGCATACTTCGGTGGTCGCGCAATGGGCAAGCACTTACTCTTCGAGCGTGTGAGTCCGAAGAAAACTTGGGAGGGTGCATTCTGGGGTGCTATCACAGCATGGGGTGCGTGGTTTGCTGCGCGCGCAATCTTTCCAGGACTATCCGCACTTCGTCCTATCGACTGCTTTGTCTTCGGAGTGATTGTGGGTGTATTCGGACAGATGGGTGATCTAGCCGAATCACTTCTTAAGCGTGACGCAGGAGTTAAGGACTCTTCGCAACTTCTGCCCGGACACGGGGGCATGCTTGACAGGCTGGACTCATTGCTGTTCGTTGCGCCGCTCGTGTACCTCTACCTTAACCTTGCTTTTTGATCTTCTGAATTATTCGAAGAACTCCTTGTGCAGGCGTTTCACTACTGATGGCATCTTATCATCAGGTACGATGAAGCTTACTACAATGCCATCGCCACCATAGGTGATGAGTTCGCAATTCGTCTTCCCGACTGCCTTGAAGATACGGAGCGCGATGCCGGGAGTGGTTTCCAGTCCTGGACCAACTAATGTGACAAGAGATCGGTCACTCCAGAATTCGATCGAAGCGAGTCCATTCAGCTCCTGCCGCAGCGCAGTTTGAATTCCCGCGTGCTCGAACACATAGAGCGCATGATGAGCGGTCTGCGAAATCGCCAACGGTACAGCTTTCTGCTCCACGAGTGTCTCCCAAAGGACGGCATGCGATTCAAGTGTAGGCATCGCTGAGAGTGGCGAGATCTGACTGAGCAATACGTTGCGCTTGAAAGCGATCCCGGTGAGAGGCCGCGTTTGAGCAACCTCACCGAGAATCGTCGTCCCTTCTTCCTCAGGCTCGTTCGAAGAAAGCACACGCACAGGAATTCCCTTTTCGACCGCCGGCCAGATGGTCTCGGGGTGCAGCACCTTTGCACCAAAGAGCGCCAGCGCACTTGCTTCAGCAAACGAGACGGTCGGAATCGGTGCAGCGGCTGGCGTCAGGCGTGGATCGCATGTATAGATGCCCGCTACATCCGTCCAGATTTGGATCTCTTGCGCTCTGACCGCTACGCCCATGAGGGCAGCGGAAAAGTCGGAGCCACCTCGACCGATCGTTGTGGTAATGCCCTCCGTCGTTGCCCCGATAAATCCTTGTGACACCCCTATCGCACCATGAGCGATCTGCGAGCGAATAGGACGCATCTTTCGCTCAATGTCACGAGTCAGCGGTCTTGCTTGCGAGAATTCACGTGACGTGATAAAGAATTCGCGAGCATCATAGAGAATGACTTCAAGTCCATCCTTCTTCAATGCTTCGCCTAATGCCGCAGAAAAAATGAGTGTCGACGCGCGTTCACCAACGGAAAGAAAATGATCACGGCTGCGAAGGGTTAATTCATTGAGCAAATGGACACCCCGAACCAGTTTGCGAAGGTCGGACCAAATATCTCCCAGTTGCTTCAGAACATCACGCTGCAAACGCTTATCTTTTATGAGATCTCGGACGATCGTTGCATGACGTGTCGTGAGGCCATCTACTTCTTTGATCGCATCGGCTGTATCCTCAAGTAACGCGAGTTCGCTAATCCGAATTAAACTGTTCGTTACACCAGCACACGCGCTGAGAACCACGAGCGGACGATGATGGCGCGTGATGCCGTATTCTCGCACGATCGCCATGACGCGTCGCATCGCTTCGGCATCCTGTACCGAAGTCCCTCCAAATTTCTGAACAACAAGTTTATGCAAGCGCTGCGTGAGTTATTTATCGAGCCATACCCACTTCAGATCGATCCGATTCATCGGGTCGAGCGGATTATCACGAACGTATGGCTGCAGAAGGCGGTAGTGCTCTTCGTAATAGAGAGGGATGTTTGGTGCCTCTTGTGCGGCGACGTCTTCGGCCTGAGCATAGAGCTTCAACCGCGCTGCATCATCACTTGTAGAGAGGGCTTGATCAAACAGTGTTGAAAAGGCTTTTGACTTCCACCGAGTATTGTCTGGATAGCTCTTCATATTGGGGTCAGTAGGCACCAGATCACCGTTCAGCAAATTGAGAAAATTTTCGATCTCAGGATAATCTGCGTACCATCTCGTGAGCCACATCATAAGCTTCCCATCGTCTGACTCATCGAGCAATTGACTAGCCTGGAGTATTTGGATCTCAACATCCAGTCCTAAAGTCGTGCGCCACATTTCCTTGGCAGATTCCGCGATCTGCTCCATCTTCGGTTCATTGTAAACGGAGAAGACGATGTGCGGCACGTCTTTAGGATTCGAATAACCTGCCTTACCAAGCCAGTAGCGAGCACTATCCGGGTTGAAGCTGATCCCATGCACATCCTCGATTGGATACTGCTCGAATGCTGGTGGGACGATACCGTGTGTTGCCGGTCCGTGCGGGGCATTCTTGAGCACATACTTACAAAGTTTTTCGCGGTCGATTGCAAAACTCATCGCACGCCGAAGCGCTGCGCTATTGAACGGCGGCTTGGAACAAAGCATATCAATGAAGAACGAGTTCATTGCAGTCACATGCTGCAACGCATACTTCTTGTCGTATGGTGGCAACAGCGTCTTGTTTGGCGCGACGATCTGCTGGAAGGATTCTGTGGGCAGCGTAAAATCTTCGTCCTCCGCTCCCTGCTCAAAATTCTGGAGCAGCGTTTTGTCGTCCTTCATGAATGTGAAGCGGATCTCATCGAGCAGTGGCAGACGATTACCTTTGTCATCGAACTGCCAATAATTTGGATTCCGCTTTAGCAGTATCTCATTGTCCGGCGACCAATGATCCAGCATAAACGCGCCGCTTCCAACGGGATGCTGGAAAAAGTCTTTACCGTAATGTTCGATGGCCTCATGCGGGATGATATAGCCAAAACTCGTCGTCAAGTGTTCGATGAACGGTGTAAAAGGCTTGGTAAGCTCGATCTGGAACGTTGAATCGTCGATCACTTTGAAGCCGTACACACCCTTGACAGCACGATGTACTTTACCGGTATCGCGCGAGAAGTAATCGTTTGCGCCAACCACCAAATCTTGGAAGACCCAGTATCCAGACGTCGTGGTCTTCGGATCGCAGACGCGCTCGAACGAGTACTTCGCATCGGACGCAATTACTTTCCGTCCCTTCCCATTTGGAAAGCACGCATCGTCGTGGAAATAAGCGTTGTTGCGTAGATGGAACGTATATGTCTTGAGATCAGGCGACATCTCCCACGACTGTGCAAGCGCTGGGACTACTCTAAGATGATGGTCGTTGTCGACAAGCTTATCATAGAGATTGAAGGCGATATCGTCCTCTAATTTGCTGACGATGCGAACTGGATCCAGGCTCGCAGGATTTCCTCGAATCTCATTGAGCGTATATCGTCCACCAAATTTTTTCCCCCCATTTCCGGCACGAACGACATCATCACGGTGCTTGCCACAACCGCTAAGAGCGATGATCGCGATAAGAGAAAGAAAGATCAGCAAACGGTTCATGTGCATCATAATGATAGTTTACACATTAGAAGTGAGGTTTTCGAATTGGCTAATCAAGACCGTGGAAACCAAATTCCCACTCCTGAGGCGGCCGTTCGGACGGTAGGCAGAAAGCGTGTGATGGTGGCAGGTGCTGTTTGGAGATTGTGGTCAGGGGCGGAATCGAACCGCCGACACAAGGATTTTCAGTCCTTTGCTCTACCGACTGAGCTACCTGACCGTGGGAATTCAAGACTCCAATCGGCCCGCTGAAACAGCCTCGTGCCGGGCTGTAGTTTCCACGCCGCGAAAAAACCTTGCAATTTGGCTAAATTTCGTTAAGATTCAAGTCTACTTGCATTCGGCGTCGCTTATCGCTATATTTGTCAAGCTCTTATAATTAGGTTCACATTATTTTGTTTGCAATCCCATGAAACCCTCGGTATCTGCGGGCTATTCGGGTATTCTTCCTACTGACCTGACAAACCATACTTCTCCGTTTGGGACGGATCGGTACGTCGAGGAGGCAATTAATCGTGCTGAGAATGGTAGAAGGGCGTGGAAGATACTCGCGATCCTTGTCTTGATAACAGTTGCAATTATTGCAATTGCGAGCGCATAAAATAACATCCAACTTGTGTTCGCATTGTCCCTCTCTGCCACACCGTGCGGAGAAATGTTCTATTGATTGAAGCGAATTCTCGGTCCCTCCTGTTCTCTCCTTTTCTTCTTGGATCGCCTATCAACTTACCCGAAACGATCGTCATTGCCATTCGTACGCAAACGAAGGCAAGTACCATTATGCATTCCAATCTGATGACCACTATTCGTTCCATTAGTGCCTTCGTGTTATTCCTCATCAGTGCGACACTATTGTCGTCGGAATGCTCAGCGCAACAGCCACCGCATAAAAAGCGGAGCCTAACTGCACCGTCTGCGGGTACACTCGAAGTGCCAATTCCTGAGGCGCGTCAGGATAAAGTTGCAACTCGATCGACATGGAGTTTTCTGAGTTTACAGGCAGCCGAGGTCGAGACATACCTTAAAGACCATCCGACCTTTGATGGACGCGGAGTGATAGTCGTGATTTTGGACACTGGTGTTGATCCGGATCTAATCGGGCTCAAAAAAACAACAGAAGGCAAAGTCAAGATCATTGACGTGCAAAATTACTCGGGCACCGGCGAGATTCCTTTCGCGGAAGCAACGCGTAATGGCGATGAACTTGTGTTCAATGGCGCGACAGTATTGCGCGGATTGAACAAACTTTCGCTCAACCCCTACAACGGCAAGTTCTATTACGCCGCGCTCAACGAGCGAAGCTATCAGAATGGGCTCGGGGATCTCAACTTCAATGGCAAAGAGACTGACGTATTCGGAGTTCTTGTCTTCGAAGACAAATCCGGTCACTTCGTTGCATATGTCGATTCAGATGGAGATCAAGATCTTTCGGACGAGCATGCGCTGACCAATTATCATGAGCGTTTTGATACGTTCTCTTTTCACGCCAAGGATTCAACAGGTGTGGAGCACAAACACCTGGGCGGTGCAATCAACATCGATCCAGATCGCCACATTGTTTCTGTCTACTTTGACGATGGCAGTCACGGCACACACGTGGCCGGCATTGCCGCCGGACATGATATCGATGGCGCCTCCGGCTTCAACGGACTTGCGCCCGGAGCTGAGGTTGTTGGAATAAAATTCGCCGATAATACAACTGGTGGAGTTACGGTCTCTGGTTCAATGAAGCGAGGCTACGAATACGCTGCGCGATTGGCGAAAGAATCCGGTAAGCCGGTTGTCGTGAACATGAGCTTTGGCATTGGCTCCGAGCTTGAAGGTTCGAGTGTCATGGACGTCTGGCTCGATTCTCTTCTTGCTGCTAGTCCCGGCTTGACAGTATGTGTTTCGGCCGGCAATGAAGGACCTGGACTTTCGACGATTGGTCTTCCAGGTTCTGCCGATAGGATCATCTCGAGTGGTGCAACGCTTCCGGACGATGCTGCTCGCGATCTCTATGGGTCGCGAATTACAAGCCCTGTCATCTGGGATTTCTCCAGCCGGGGCGGTGAACTTTCAAAACCTGATATTGTCTCCCCTGGCACAGCCGTCAGCACCGTACCAGACTTTGTTTCCGGTGACCGATATAACGGAACAAGCATGTCTTCGCCTTACTCAGCTGGTTGCGTGGCACTGCTTCTGAGCGGTATGAAGCAAGCGTTTCCACACTACCAGCCCAATGCTGAATCGATTAAACGGGCACTAATGCTATCTGCGGTACCCATCAAAAATGCAACACCGCTTGATCAAGGATTTGGTATGGTCAACGTTCCTCGCGCATTCGAACTGCTATCTGCATGGGAGCGCACGGGATATCACCCCAAGCATTACTCGATTGAAACAGCGATTCCGAGTTCTGTGCATCATGGTACCGCGGCCTTTTTTCGAGCGGGCCTCTCAGCGGTTGAAGATGCGCGCGCTAGTTTTAAGATCACTCCCGACGAGGATCCGACTATATCTGCAAGACAGCATTCGGTCGGTTTCGACGCATATGATCTCAAGTCTGATGCCTCATGGCTCTTACCGATCCAGTCAAGCATCTATCGTCGCGGCGAAGGGACACTCCGAGCCGATGTTGCTTATGATGTGAAAGCAATGCAGACACCTGGACTTTACTGTGGCCGAGTTTGGGCTTATCCGAAGGGAAAGTCGGGTAGGACGTCTTCAGTGTTCGAACTTCTAAGTTCTGTCGTGGTGCCGTACGAGCTTACCCCACAAAACCAGTACAGCGCGATAGTAACAGTCGAGCACCCAGAACATGAAGTTCGGCGCACGTTCTTTGCAATTCCCAGTGGCACGCGAGAAGTGCGGCTCGTGCTTTCAGGACCCGCAGGCGCAACCGGTGTTGCACAAATCTTTGACAACGATGGTAAACAGTTCAACGGACTTTTTCTGCGCAGGGCTGATATTCCAAAAGCTGCGACGCTCACGATCAGTGGAGAGGATCTTCGGCCGGGGGTATGGGAGATCGATCTCCGCAATGGTCGGAACCTGGATGATCAATCGCTGCCGCCGTTGACGCTGCAGGTGACCGCCTTCCCCATGGACGTCACGACACTCACATCCTCGGCAAGCCCAGGAGCGTTCGCGAGAGCATCGATTGAATTAACGAACGGGTCCGCATCAACAATTGAATTGCAGTCTGATGCAGAGATCCTGGGATACGAGCGAACATTCGACACGACGATCTCAACCGGTGATCTCTTCACGATGCCGATCGAAGGTGCTGCTAATGAATCAGATGCTGAGTTTCGGCTATCCTTATCAAGAGAAGACTACAACCAGTTTACGGACATCACGGCACAGATCCTTAAACCTGATTCTTCAGCGGTTGTAAATGGTGCGTTCGATTATCGAGACAAGAATGTCAAAGTTTCCTTCGAGCACACTCCTGGCGAAACGTATACGCTTCTATTCCGTGGGGGAAGGGCTAATCCTGAACGAGCCCAGCCTTTCACACTGCGCATTCGAGAGCGTCGCTTTCTAAACTCAAGCATAAGTGCATTGATAAATCCTGCGGTCAAAACACTGTCATCCCAGCAGACAGAAACATTTGACTTGACATCGACGCGCGTGCTTCCTCCTATCCCCGACGGATACCATTTTATCGGCAACATTCGTATGAAGCACTCGGGTGACGGATTGATCAAGCTACCGATGAGATTCTGATCAGCAGTCGACTATTTCTGCTTCAGAGAGAGCCTGGCGCCAGGCAGTCCTCTTGCGACGACATTCGTCAATGGCACGACTTCCTTCATGAAGATCTTCGATGGAATAGGTGCTTCGAGGATGGGAAATGTTGACGGTCCGCGAGCTTTAAGTCCAGGAAGCTGAAAATCCGGCTCAACTGTCACTTCGATCTTGCCTCGTGAGTTCACAAGCGATGGCGGCTCGTAGCCTCCGGGAAAGGGAAAGCTGTCGTTCGCGCTGTCCGAATCGTGGCCTGCAGGATGCAGGAATGCTCCGTAATAAAAGAGATGAAAAGGCGAGAAACTCGAGTCCGTAACCCAGACGGCATAATGCCAACCGAAGCCAAGATTCGGAAGATTATTTAAGGACGCAATTGGCGTCGGCTGCTTAAGGTCCATCAAATAGAATTCGTGAAAGACTCTTGTCGTGTCCGAACTCGCCGTCACGAACGTTGCACTGCCAGTCGTGAAGCGAAGATCGGCAACTGCTCCCTGCTGTGGATCGAGGTCGAACACTCCAGTTGCAATCGACTTGCCTCTCAACAAGACGGAACCTGGTATTTTAGCAGTCACGTCTCGTTCAAGTGAGATAAGAGCCTCATCATAAATCGTCAGTGTGTCAGTGAGAGCGGTCGTGCCTGAAAGCTGGATCGAATCGGGGCCGTGTAGTTTGTATTTGTCGACCACTAACTCCGACACTTTCAGAAACGCTGTATCGCCGATCCGGTGTACCCAGAGCATGTAAGTCTCATTGGATCGTGGAGTCCGAAGATCCTGTGCATCGATTACGTATGCAATACTGGAAGTGGGAGGCGGAACAGGCGGCTCTGTAGGCGTTGAATGCTTACAGCCGACAAAGCAAGAAACGAGAAGCAGGAGCGAGACTGGGGGAACAAACCAACGGTTCATACTAATGTATGTGATAATGGGCAGCAACGTTCCCGGCGTCTATTTCTTGACTGGCTTGGGTCGGGCAGATTGCTTGAGAAGTGCTGGAGGAACATCAATTTCCATACGTAATAATGCCGCACCAAGAGTTTTCCCTTGCGCATCCTGCTTCAAACTTACCGTCCCTCCCCCACCAAGCGTGTTATGAAGCAGGAAATTGAGTGCCCAAAGATTCGGCAATTCAAAACGCTCTACGGGTCCAAAGCAGATACCTTTGAAATGCTGCTTGACCCTGGACCTGGTTACTTCCTTTTTGATCAGCGGGTAGAATTTTTCCTCGCGAGCGATAAGGCCAACGTTGGCAGCATCACCCTTGTCACCAGAACGTGCGTGGCAGATCTTTAGTAATTGTACTTTCATATCTTAGATAAGCTCTAATATCGTGGCACACTTGAATCGATCCTCTCGCTCCATCGATTGATTCCGCCGATCAGGTCATAGACATTATCAAAACCCAAATGAGCGAGCATTGTTGCAGCTTTCCTTGAGCGAATACCCAAATGGCAGTAGAGAACGATCGGTTCGCTTCTCGATATATCTTCCATGTGCGCCAGTAAGTCCTCCATTGGGATCAATTTCCCCCCAATCGAAGCAATGTCACTTTCATACTCTTCACGAATGTCGATCAGTTGATGTGGGTAGCCAGAGTTTCGCCAATTCGCATATTCTTCAACTGCAAGGTCCGTGTGATGGCGTGACGAGGTTGATGCCTCCCTTGCTTTTGATGTCCGAGTTGCACATACAGGGCAGTTCGGATTACGCTTAACCTGGATGGTTCGAAACTCCATCCGCAACGCGTCATAGAGGATGAGCTTGCCGACGAGGGCTTCTCCAATCCCCAGTATCAATTTCAGCGCCTCTGTCGCTTGCAGCATTCCGATTACTCCAGGCAGCACGCCGAGCACACCATCATCGGCGCAGGATGGCGCTTGATCTTGATTTGGAACTTCAGGATAAAGACATTGATAACATGGACCATCCCCAGCTCCGAACACACTCACCTGACCTTCAGAGCGAAAAACTGAGCCAAAGACGACCGGAATGCCGAGTGATACGCCAACCGAATTGATGATGTAACGGCTTTCGAAGTTATCCGTACAATCGAGAACTAAGTCATTTCCTTGCAGAAGCGTCGTCGCATTATTGGAATCCAGTCGTTCGTGGTGTTCTGTGATTCGGATATCAGGATTAAGAGACGTAAATCGCCGTGAGGCAGCTTCTAACTTTGACGAACCGACATCGCCCGAATCAAACAATACCTGGCGGTGGAGATTTGGTAGGGCGACTGTGTCATTCTCAATCAGCGTCATCCTCCCAACACCTGCTGCGGCGAGATAAAGCGTAACTGGTGAGCCTAGTCCTCCGAGCCCAACTATTGCGACACTGGACTGCTTCAGCATGAGTTGACCCTCCAGTCCGACATCCTTGAGCTTGATCTGTTCGCGGTACCGGTCAAGTTCTTCTGGAGAAAGCGTCGTCGTTATTATCATGCGGTGCTCACCAAGTAAGCAAAGGGCCATTCCTTCCGAGCCCTTGCTCGAAACATGTAAAGGATAATCCCAAGTACGATCATGGCGATGCCTGCAACTTCAAACTGCCAATCGATCGACCAGAACAACCAGAGCCACGCCAGGATTGCAAGAATGGCTGGCAATGGAAAGAGCCACATCTTGAACGGGCGAGACGCCGCTGGGTTGCGGCTTCGCCAAATGATCAGCCCAACTGCTTGTCCAATGAATTGCACAAGTATTCGCATCGCTAGGATCGCGCTGATCACATCACCCAATTTGAAGAGAAGGCTGAAACAAAAACCCGTTGCAGCCAGGGCCAAAAGCGAGACGTGTGGAAAGTGTTTCGTAGGATGCACCTTCGCAAATGCCGAGAAGAACGCGCCATCTTTCGCAGCTGCATAAGGAATGCGCGAATAGCCAAGCATCACCGCGAAGAGTGAAGAGAACGCGATCCAAAGAATCATGATTGTGGCAACGTTTGCCGCGGAATGTCCATAGAGCCGTTCAACGAACGTGCTAAAGATGAATGAAGAGTACTGAGCTTCCTGCCAGGGAATGACACCGAGGACACTCAATTGCATTGCGATATAAAGCAACGCGATTCCGATGATGGAGATGAAGATGCTTTTCGGAATTATGCGTCCTGGGTCTTTGATCTCCGAACCCAGATGACAAACATTATAGTAACCGAGGTAACTGTAGACAGTCTTGACTGTCGCTTGACCAAGTCCCGCAAACAGGATCCAGGATGTCGAACCCTTCAACAGACTTCCACCAAATGCCATCTCGGCATTGAAATGCGTCGCCCCTCCTACAATGATCCAGACGATCGTGCCAATCACACCAACCCAGAGTAGGAGTGAAATTTTTCCTACTGAACTGATCGAACGGTAAAGGAGGAAAGTGAGAATGATAACTACTCCGCCAGAGAGTGCTTTTTGTCCGATGGGATTAAGCGGCAAAAGAAATCCAGCATATTGCGAGAAGCCGATCGCTCCTGATGCGACGACGAGCGGCGCCTGTATCAGGGTCTGCCAAATGAATAGAAAGGAAAGCAATTTCCCCCACGAGCCAGGGTCATAGATGCGGCGTAGGAAGGCGTAACTCCCGCCGGCTTCAGGCATAGCCGCACCGAGTTCCGCCCAGACTGCTCCGTCGATCATTGCGAGCAGTGCGCCTGCGACCCACGCAAAAATGCATTGTGGGCCATTCATGGCTTTCATCACAAGTGGCATGACGATGAATGGTCCGATGCCGACCATATCGATCATGTTGAGCGCCGTGGCCTCCTTCAGTCCAAGGGCACGTTCGAGCGAATTCGGAGCGCGCAGTTCTGACAAACTCAGTAGGTCTTTGCTACGAAGTGAAGCACGGCGAGCTTGTTAAATAAATCAGCGGTCGGACCGATCGATGAAGGATCGTTGATCTTGAAAAAATGAAATTCTTCAATATCCCCCTCATTGGCTCCAATCATCTGCACCGTCCCTTGAGACTTATGCTCAGCTATCTCCCAATTGACGATGATCTTGTAATTGAGCACGTTGTGATAGCCGAATTTTACACTTCGATCAAACTTGAAGATTGGTGCCTGCTTGTTGATCTCCGTGATCGGATAGTCATGAAGTACGACAAACCTCACGGCTATTGAATCGGACTTTCGAGGGTTGTCGACGCCGAGCACGATGGGGTGCTTTATCTCAGAGCCGAGTGCCTGCACAGCGGTCAGGGCCATAATTGTTGCGCCTTTGTGGTGACCATGTGTCGAATCAACCGGAAGCAAGCAAAATATGTAATCGTACTTGCCCGCAATCAGAATATCGTGCAACCTGCGCTGGATGAGTTGGATATCCCAGATGCTATCGAGCGCCTCATGCGGATTGAGGGTGTAGCGATGATCCTTCTGATCAAAGAAAAAATAGTTGCGAATGCCCAGGATCTTTCCGGCATTCATCAGCTCCCTTTTTCGGATTGTCGGAAGGTATTCTCGCCCAACCTTCTCATCTGTCAGTTCAAGTCCGTAGTACGCTTCTGCAAGTGTTGAGTATTTGTACCCACCTTCACCATTTGTGATGAGGGCGAGGTCGACCTTTCCATGCAGGTCGTGAGTAAGCTTGTAGACTGTAGCTGCACAGCCTGTTTCATCATCAGGATGCGCGTTCACGATCAGGACCTTCGGGCCGGAGTCCGATTGTCCCAGACCGGCATCGGGGTGTACGAAGAGTAGCGTAAGAGCGAGAACAAGGAGAGAAAGTTGTCTCATATTAAGGATGGTTAGGTTAAGATTATCAGCAATTCACGCTTTCTCTACACTAAGGACACTCGCCCGCTTCAAGCGATCGTTTATAGCTCGGCCCAGACCATCATCAGGTACAAGCTCTGCGAAAATGAGGTCAATCCCTTCCATTTCATCAAGTTGCCGCATTGCCTTAAAGAGGTTCGCAGCGGCTTCGTGTAAGTCCCCGGACGGCGAAAGAATGACTTGATGATTCAGGTCAAGCTCAGGTAGAGGCTCCTTGAATCGCAGCGCACTGTAGTTCGATTGCGGCTCCTCAGGTTCACCAAGGATGAGAGCAACGCGTGGTGCGTAATGACTTTGGTACATTCCCGGTGCCAGGATGTCGCCCTTCCTCACAATCTCAAAATCCCTGAGGACTTCCTGAATCGCTTCGATGCTTGTTCCCCCAAGTCTCAAGATTACCGGTTTGCCTTCCCTTTCTCCTACGATCGTTGATTCGATGCCGATCTCGCAAGCACCGCCATCCAGGATATACTTGATCCTGTGCCCCAACTGAGCGAATACATGCTCGGGTGTAGTAGGGCTCACATACCCAAACGGGTTTGCACTTGGTGCTGCAAGCGGGAAGGGCAACCCTTTTAGTAATTCGATGGTCAATGGATGCCTTGGCACACGCAATCCTACAGTAGGTAATCCCGCTGTGGTAAGGTCCGGCACACTCTCTCGTTTCGGTAGTACCAATGTTAGCGGGCCAGGCCAAAACCGCGCCGACAATGTCTCGGCCCAGGATGGCAGTTGCGAAGCACACTTCGGTAAATTGCGGACTGAGTCGATATGCACGATTAACGGGTCAAAGTGCGGACGTTCTTTAGCGTCGAAGATCTTCGCCACCACTTCCGTGTCAAGGGCATTGCCGGCTAATCCATAGACTGTCTCAGTTGGAATGGCTACAAGTTCTCCGGCGAGGAGCAATGCCCGCGCACGTTCGAGATCACGCCCGATTTCAGCCTCCATCATTTCACCTCCTCCACAATTACACGTGGCGTTACCGCTTTCTTATCGAGAAGCGCTGGCCAATACGCTACCACATCGCTCGGTTTTGGTCGCCCTCCCGCAAACCCGGTAACGCTCGGCGGACCAGTAAGAATTAACGGTGCTATCTCCTTACCAAACGTTTCAATGCTTGCCTTGTCCTTTCCTCGAACCGCAAATTTCACAACAACCTCTTCGACCTGCTCCTCTTTCAAGGTAACAAGCGGACCGTGGCAGCTATTGTAGCCAAGATACTCAGTTCGGAATTCATCGAATGTTGCACCCAACAGTTTCAGTCTTCCGCGTAGGATCTTATCCGCCATTCGGGCTTTCTCCATCGCTTCTGGCCACGTATAGGTCAGGTTACCAGCGGCCGAGAAGCCATCGTTATAGGACATCGAGACTTTGTACGAGTCCGTAAACGGTAGACCTTTAATGCCGTGCACTTTTACTCGATCCCTGCCAAGATCTTCCAAATGGATTGAAGTAAAATCCGCGATGCAATCCGGGGTGATATAATCTTTTGGATTGCCGATTTCGTAGAGTAGTTGTTCGGCTACGGTCTGTCGATTGACCAGACCACCTGTCTTGGGATGCTTGGTGATCACAAACTCACCATTCGGATAAGCTTCGGCTATCGGAAATCCGATATTGATAAAGTCCTTTACCGCTTTCCAGTCGGCCGAGAAATTTCCTCCTGAAGATTGTGCCCCGCATTCGAGAATGTGCCCGGCTACAGTTCCTGCCGCCAGTCTGTCCCAATCATCTTCTTTCCATCCAAATTCGTGAATCATCGGAGCAAGGCTTAAGCCTGTATCCGTTGTTCGCCCGGTAATGACGATCTGTGCGCCCTGTCTAAGCGCTTCAACGATGGGCCATGCACCGAAATACACATTCGCGCTAAGCACGCGGTCGCGAACGCCAGTGAGCGATTCGCCCGTCTCCATATTCTTAAGTTGATGCCCATTGGCGAGCAATTCATCGATCGAGCCGAGGATGTTGTCCCCCATCACGATTCCGACTCTAATCGGAATTCCACGTCGGCGTGCTACTTCGAAGATCGCATCACGGGCACCTTCTGGATTAACCCCGCCTCCGTTGGTTATGATCTTGATATTC